>Ga0207648_10002285_pt1 | contig 20699 bp, 20 predicted proteins | sample KBSMisM32_FD_184310 | JGI IMG/M metagenome (GOLD analysis project Ga0207648, IMG submission 184310) | Miscanthus rhizosphere microbial communities from Kellogg Biological Station, Michigan, USA - KBS Miscanthus M3-2 (SPAdes) (version 2) | ecosystem: Host-associated > Plants > Roots >...
CCCGACTGCATGTAGCCGATGCAGAACTCGGGATCGACGACGACGGCCTGGCGGGCATGCTCGAGCGCACCGGGATAGTCGCGGGCCTGGAGGGCCATCTGGGCCGACATGGCGTGGGTCATCGCGTTGAGCGGCTCCAGCTCGCGCGCGCGACGCATGACCGCCTGCGCCTCACCGTGCCGGCGCTCCTGGGAGAGGACGTGCCCGAGGGTGACTTGCGCGCGGATGTCGGTGGGATCGAGGGCAATCGCCCGCCGCAGGGCCGCCTCCGCCGCGGGCCAGTTCCAGTCGAGCAGGAAATGGACGTATCCCAGCGAGGTCTGCGCCTCGGCCAGGTCGGGGTCGGCGCGCACGGCCCGCTCCGCCGCTTCCCGCGCGCGAGGGGACACGTCTCGCGGCGGCACGTCGCTGTTGATCGGGCTGGCCCCGAACGCGAGGGCGATACCCGACCAGGCGAGCGCATAGTTGGGATCGAGGGCAGTGGCACGCTCGTAGTACTCGACCGCGCGCTTGTTGGTCGCGGGTGTGAACTGGTTCAGGAAGTAGCGGCCCCGCAAATAGAGGTCGTAGGCGTCCGGGTTCCGGGTGTGCCGCCGCGCCAGCGCATCCAGACGCTCGGGAGGCAGCCGGATCCGGATCTGCTGCGCGATCACCGTGCTCAGCTCCCGCTGCAGGCCGAGCATGGTGGTGGGCTCCCGATCGAAGGATTCCGACCACACCTGGACCTGATCCCGCGCGCGGATCAGCTTGCAGGTGATGCGCAGGCGGCCGTTCTCGGATTGGATCGAGCTCTCCACGAGGTAATCGGCGTCGAGCTCCCGACCGATCTCGGCCAGGGACTTCGTGGTCCGCTTGTAGCGCATCATCGACGTGCGGCCGATGACGCCGACGTGTTCGGGATCGACCTGGCCGAGCGCCGCCATGGTGTCTTCGGCCAGTCCCTCGGCAAGGTAAGCGCGCTCCGGGTCACCACCGAGGCTCTCGACGGGCAGCACGGCCAGCGTCATGCGGGACGGCGGCGTGGCCGTGCGGAGCCGGACCCAGGTCGCCACGCCGGCCAGCGCGGCCACGGTGAGCAGGCCGATGGCGAGGCGGCCGTGCTTGCGGCCGCGGGTTGGGCCGGCCGAGGTGCCCGCGCCGTCTTCCCCAAGCGGCCGCGACGAAGGGGCCGTTTCCGCGGCGGGTAAAACCTCGACCGGCGCGATGAAGCGATAACCCTTGCCCGGAACCGTCTCCACGAACGCGGAAGCCTCCGGCGAATCGCCCAGGGCCTGCCGGATCTTGCGGATGGCGGTGTTCACGCCGGTCTCGACGTCGACGAAAACGTCTTTGGCCCAGAGGCGAGCGACGATGTCGCTCCGTGAGACGAGCTGCCGGCGGCGCTCGACGAGGAGGATGAGGAGGTCCATCGGCTGCCGCTCGAGCCGTACGGGTTGCCCGTCGCGGCGCAACTCGTAGGCCGCGACGTTCAGCTCGAAGCCTTGAAACCGGTACGTCTCGTGCGACTCGGCGGTCACCATCGCCCGGGTGGCGAGAGTATAGCGCCTCGCGTAAGTCCTCTTTCCCCCATGGCTTGGCGTCCTCCAGAAGATCGCAAGATTTCCTCCAGACGCGCTCCATGGTCGGGAAGGGCCGCCGGTCCGAGTATCCGCGTCGGGTCTCGATTCCGGCGGTGGGCCGCCGGCACAAGAGGCCAAAGGAGATCGAATATGCAGATCAAAGACACCCTCCCGCGCGCCGTCGCCCTGACCATCGCGGCCGGACTGGCCACGATCGTCGCCATCAGCGCGCCGCGGCGCGCCGCCGCCGACAACGACGGACGTGGGCGCGGGTGCAGCGAGTCCACGCTGCGTGGCGACTACGCGTTCGCCATCGACGGACAGATCCTCGCCGGACCGAAGGCCGGCCTGCTCCGCGGCGTGGCCATGACTCACTTCGACGGCGACGGCGGCCTCAGCCAGGTGGACTTCACGACGATCAACGGCGTTCCGATCGGGACGGACTGGAGGCCGGGAACGGGCAGCTACGAGATCAATGCCGACTGCACCGGGAAGGCGCAGATCAACTTCACGGACGGCAGTCCGGCGCTGCACCTGCGACTGGTGGTGGCCGATCGCGGGGACCAGGTCCGCACCATCGTCGAAGGCAACGCCACCGGCAGCTTCGGCACGCGCGTCCGGTAACTCGCTGGCGCCGCCGCTGCCGGCAAGGGCGGCGGCGCCACATCACCGGTCAGGGAAAGGCCAGTGATCGGACCATCTCCTCGAACACGGGCTGAGCTTTGGAGAAGGACTCCGGGCGCGACCAACCCGTGAACTCGAACAACTTCCGGTCACGCACCACGACGACGGTGAAAAGGCTCCGACACACGGCTGAGTCCGGGTGAGCTCGGGTATCGATGGCGCGCCCGGAGGGACTCGAACCCCCTACCCCTTGGTTCGAAGCCAAGTGCTCTATCCAAGTGAGCTACGGGCGCGTGGGGGCGATGATAGCATCCCGGCGTGAAGCGGCCCCGCCAGCTCGCGCTGTGGCCGACCGCGCGCACCGCGGCCGAGCAGGTCTTCAACGGCCGCGCCGTGCTCGCCCAGCAGCTCCGCAACCTGCGCCGGCGCAAGAAGCTCACGCAGGAGCAGCTCGCGGAGAGGGCCGGGATGGACCGCAGCTACCTGAGCGGCATCGAGCTCGGCAAGCACAACGTCCCGCTGGACACGATCTGCCGGCTGGCCTGGGCCCTCGGCATGGATGTTCGCGACCTGATCACTCCCGGCGTGACCTTTGTCACGCGCCGCAAGCGTACGGACCGCCGCGCCGCCGAATAGTGACTAGGGTCCCTCCGCGGCCGCGGAGCCCGCTGCTAGTCTGGGAGCATGGGTACTATTCGGGCCGTCATCTTCGACGTCGACGGGACGCTGGTGGACAGCAACGACCAGCATGCGCGGGCCTGGGTCGAGGCCTTGGCCGAGTACGGCTACAAGGTCCCCGTCGAGCAGGTCCGCCCGCTCATCGGGATGGGCGGCGACAAGGTCCTACCGATCCTGACCGGCCTCTCCGCCGATGAGCCGAAGGGGAAGAAGATCGCGGGGCGGCGCGACGCCATCTTCGCCGACAAGTACCTGCCGCAGGTGCGGCCGCTGCCCGGCGCGCGCGATCTGCTCCTGCGCCTGAAGGGCGACGGCGTGAAGCTGGCCGTAGCCAGCTCCTCAGCGAAGGACCTGCTCAAGCGGCTCCTCAACATCGTGGGCGCTCCCAACGTTTTCGAGAAGGCCGCGTCCGGCGACGACGCGGAAGACTCGAAGCCCGATCCCGACATCGTCCACGCCGCGCTGAAGGGCCTGGCTGAGCCCGCGGACGTGGTGGCGATGATCGGGGACACGCCCTACGACGTCGAGGCCGCGCGGCGCGCGAAGGTGCAGCCGATCGCGTTCCGCTCCGGAGGGTGGAGGGACGAGGACCTCAAGGGCGCGATCGAGATCCACGACGGCCCGCTGGACCTCCTGAAGCAGCTCGACGAGTCGGCGATCGGCCGAGCCGCTTTTCAAACCAGTGGTGTGCGTACGGCTCGCGGTTGAACGGCGCGACCTCCACGTAGCCGTTCCGCCGGTACAGGTCGATCGCCTCCTTCAGCGTCCCGTTCGTCTCGAGGTGCATGACCGTCGCCCCGGCGGCGCGGGCGCGATCCTCCACTTCGGCCAGGAGCCGGCGTCCCACGCCGAGGCCTCGCGCTTCGCGGGCCACCCACATCCGCTTCATCTCGGCGGGGGCGGCGCCGTGCCGCTTCAGTCCCACGCATCCGATGGCGCGGCCGCGGATGCGGGCGATCAGCAGGAAACCCGCCGGCCACGTGAGCTCGGGCGCGTCCGCCGAGATGCCGCGCGTGGGATCGAAGCCCGTCTCGAACCTTTGGTCGAGCTCCGCGAAGTACTGGCCGATGCACCACTGCGCGTCCGGCGTCGCCGGGTCCTCCACGGCCACGGTGACCAGGGCCGCGTTCAGGAGCCTCTCGACCTCCCCCATCGCGGCCAGGAGCTTCGTGCGCTGGTCGGCGCGGAGCGGCTTCAGGAGGCCGCGCGCCACCGTATTGGCCCGCCGGTCCAGCTCGGCGCGCTCGGCTACGCCCGCTTTCGTGAGCCGCACGCGTCGCACCCGTCGATCGGCGCGGCTGGCCTCGACGGCGAGAAGCCCCTGCCGCTCCAGCGAGCGCAGCAGGCGGCTCACGTACCCGGAGTCGAGCGACAGGCGGACGCGCAGCTCGCGGATCTCCGCTCCGCGCGTCCCGATCTCCCAGAGGAGGCGCGATTCGCCCAGGGAATGATGGCGGCCGAGGAACTGGTCGTTGAGCGCGCCCACCCGTTCCGTGACCGTACGGTTGAAGCGCCGGACCTGCTGGATGGACGCCGCCTCCATTCTCTGATCTTAGTCAGAGAATCCGGGCCGGATCAAGAGGGTCGGGGCCCGATCAGAAGAGCCGCATCTGGCCGGGATCGGGCTCCGGCGCGACGGGCCGGGTGAGGTCCGCGTCGTCCACGGCCGTGGAGTTCACGCGCGGCGAGACCGGAAACGTCTCCATCCTCTCCGCCGGGAACGGGGCCAGGAGCGTGCGCAGGTCGCCTTCGGTCGCCGTGGGATCGAGCCAGGCGTCGTAGGCCGCGCGATCGATGAGCACCGGCATGCGGCCGTGGATCGGCGCTACCAGCGGGTTGGCGGACGTGGTGATCAGCGAGCACGACTCGATCGCGCTGCCTTCGCCGCGCGACCACCGGTCCCACACCCCCGCGAAGGCGAACGTCGCGCCGCCCTTCAGGCGGATGAGCCACGGCTCGCGGGCGCGGCCGAACTTCTTCCATTCGTAGAACCCGCTCGCGGGCACGAGGCACCGCCGCTGCAGGAACGACTCCCGGAAGGCGGGCCGGCTGGCCACGCTCTCCGCGCGCGCGTTGATGAGCCGGTTCCCCATGGCGGGATCGTCGGCCCAGGAAGGGACGAGCCCCCACCGGAAGAGCCGCGCCTGCCTGTCCCCCGCCCGCCGGCGGCGGACGGCGAGAACGTCCTGCGTGGGGGCGATGTTGTAGCGCGGCGCCACGTCGGGCGTGTCGGTCAGCCCGAACTCCTCGACCCAATCCTCGGGCGGCGCGAACTGGAAGCGGGCGCACATCTTCCTCAATGCTAGCCCAGGGGCAGGCGCGGACCGGGCTCCACGGCGACGTGGGCACGGGGGTTGCAACGGCCGGACAGCATGAAGGTCCTGGTTGCAGGCGACGGCGCCGTAGCGGAAGCGACGGTCACCGCGCTCCTCGAGCAGGGGCACACCGCGCGGCTCCTCTCCCCTGACGCGGAGGCGACGGTACGACGGTGGCCGCACGGCGTCGAAGCCGCGGTGGGAGACGTCGCGGCGTCGCGCCATCCGCAAGGCACCGCCGACGGCTGCCAGGCCGTGCTCCACCTCGCGGCCGTGCGCGAGCCGTGGGCGACGACGGCGAAGACGGGCGCCGCCAGCCGGGCCAGCGGCCCGAGCCGCATCGACGTGCGCGGCACGCGCTGGCTCGTAGCGGAGGCCGAGCGCGCGGGGGCGGAGCGCTTCGTCCTGCTCTCGTCGCTGCGCCACGAGCGAAGTCCCGCGGGGGACGGCATGCTCATGCGCGAGGCGGAAGGCGTCGTGCGCGGGTTCCGCGGCGTCTGGTCGATCCTGCGCGCGGGCCTCGTCTACGCGCCCGGTGAAGGCGCGCTGGCCGCGCTGGCCACCATGTTGCGCACGATGCCCGCGGTGCCACTGGTCGACGGCGGCCGGATGGAGCTCCAGCCGCTGTGGCACGAAGACCTCGGAAGCGCCCTGGCCGAGGCCGCGCAATCTCCGGCGAGCGCCGGGCGCGTCCTGCACGTCGCGGGCCCGGAGCGGATGTTCCTCTCCGAGATCACCGACCGCCTGTGCGCGCTCGTCGGACGCAAGCCGCTGCGCGTGCCGGTGCCCGGCCTTCTCGCGGCGCTGGGCACGGAAGCGGCGGCGATGCTCGGCGTCCCCCTCCCCGGCCACGCGGGGGCGCTGGCGGAGCTGGACGGAGAGTCCCGTCTCCCCGACTCGATCGAGAACGCGCTCAGCGCCGTGCTCGGCGTGAAGCCGACCCTGATCCAGGACGGGCTGCGCGCGCTGGTGGATGGCGTCCCCGAGCAGACGCCTTCGCCGGGCGTGGACACGATGCCCCAGCGCCGGTTCTGGGTCGATATCGAGGGCAGCACGCGGAAGGCACGCGCCCTGCGCGACGTCTTCCGCCGCCATGCCACCCAGGTCCTGAAGCTGGAAGACGGGCCGCCCGAGGGCCTGCTCGTCAAGAAGGGCGCGCTGCTGTCCGCGCGCGTGCCCCGGCGCGGGTTCGTCGCCCTGCGCGTGGCCGAGATCGATCCGGAGACGGTCACCGCGCTCACTGTCGAGGGTGATCCCCTGGCCGGGATCGTGACGTTCCTCTTCCGCGACCAGGGCCGAGGCATCCGCGTCGAGATCGTCGTGGAGGCGGGCGCAACGAACCTCGTCGATCGCTTGCTTTCGGCGACCGCCGGCGGCGCGCTGGAAGACCTGGATTGGCCGGGCGCGCTCGAGCGGATCGTCGCCCTCAGCGGAGGCCGGGCGCCCGCCGGTTTGCAGCGGGACGTGCGGACACTCGAGGCGGACGAAGCGGACGCGGTGCGGCGCCGCGCGGAAAAACTGCGCGTGGCGCGGAAGCGCGCGGCGGCTCCCGCCATCCGTCCCGGAACGGGTGACCCGGCTACCGTCCCTTCCCGCCCTCACGCCCGACGAGGCCGGCCGCGAACATCCGGCGGTCCACGGTCGCGAGATCGCGGACCTGCGCCGCGGTGATGAGCGGGAAGTGGCGGACGTTCGCCAGGTAGTCCGGGATGTCCCAGAGGTCGTCCTCCGCCGTCATCCATCCGCGGCCGTCGAAGCGCGACAGGTCCACGGGCACGGAGTAGCGGCGCAGCGTCTTCTCGCGGCGCAGGTTGAAGTAGGACTCGAAATAGGAAACGGCCAGGTCGCGCAGGCTGCGGTACAAGGGCTCGCGGTAGCGCAGGCCCGAATAGTTGGAGCGCCCGATGGACCCCCAACGGCCGCGGACCTGGAACACGGCCACCACGTGATCGACGTCCTGGACGGCCTCCAGGTCGAGGATCAGCGGGCGATACCCCTGGACACGCAGCGCGCCGGCGGCGAAGAGCGCGCCGTCCATGCACTGGACGCGGCGCTCGCGCAGGACGCGGCGGGGCGAGCGGCATCCCGTCCCGTCCGAGTCGTAGTCCATGGCGTCCAGGCGCTCCTGGATCTTCCAGGGCGGCGTCATCCGCTGGAGAAGCGCCGTATCGCCGTCGGTCAGGCCGAACTGGGCTCGTGCCACCTCGTCTTCATCCTTTCCCGGTTGCATCGCCGCCGCGGAGGCGGCACAGTGGGGCGTATTATGCGTGCGCTCGCCTTCGCCGCCCTGTGCGCGCTCGCCGCCGCGCCCGTGGCGGCGCAGCCCCTGAACCCGCGCCCCCCGGCCAAGACGGAGATGCGGGTCTACGACCTCGGGCTCAACGATCCCGCGGTGGCGACCGAGATCATCCGCGGGCTGCTGTCCCCGGACGGCCGCGTCTATCCCGATCCCGCCCAGCATCGCCTCGTGGTCTCGGACCGGCCGGAGGTGCACGCCCGCGTGGCCGAAGCGATGAAGACCCTGAACGTCGCCCCCCGCAACATCCGGATCGAAGTCAGCGCGCGCATGGAGCGCACGGACCGCGCGCGCCAGATCGAAGGGGCCGGCACCGTGAACGCGGGACCGGTGCACGTGGGCGTGGGCCGGAACCCGCCGCCGAGCGGGGTCGTCATCGCCGGACAGGACTCGCGCAGCCGCACGACGGTCAACGCGCGCCAGCAGCTCGTGGTCCTCAGCGGCGGACGGGCCAGCCTCACCGTGGCCGAAGAAGTGCCCTATTCCGAATGGCTGTACACCTGGGGCGTCGGCCACGGACTCTGGGCCCAGAACGTCGTCTGGCAGCAGGTCGGCACGAGCATGGTCGTCGAGCCGCGCGTGCTGGGCAACGGCACCATCCTCGTCCGCCTCACCCCGCGGTTCGATTACCGGGCGGGCGGCAACGCCCAGACCGTGGACGTGACCGAGCTCTCCACGGAAGTGATCGTGCGCCCGGGCGAGGAGATCCCGCTCGGCGGCGTGCCCTTCCGCGACACGGACTTCCGCGAGCGGTTCCTGGCCGGCATCGACGAGTCGGGACAGACCGCCCGCGTCGACATGACGCTGCGGGCGACGGTCGAATAGCCCTTACCGGCCCGTCCGCACCAGGGCGGGCGAATAGGCCATCCCGTCCGGCTCGCGCCCCGCGCTCAGGGTGCCGGCGGGCTTCCCGCCCGGAAGGTAGAAAGCGGCGATCGCGTCCGCGCTCGTGTGCGCGACGAAGGCGCGCGCGCCGTCCGGGCTCACGACGATGCCGACGGGCACCGCGCTCTCGCCGAAGGTGAGCAGGGCTTGCCCGCCGGGCTTGGGCTTGAGGTCGGAGCGCAGACGCCGCACCTCGCGGCGGGTCTTCGTATCGAAGACGGCGACGTCGCCCGAGCGGGCGTTGGCGACGAGGGCCTGGCTCCCGTCGGGCGTGAAGCGGACGCGGATGGGAAAGGCCTTCGACTCCAGCGTGGCCAGCGGCCGCAGGGCCGCGGTGTCGAGCACGCTCACCGTGTCCGCCGCGCGATTCGTGACCCACACCTCCTTGCCGTCGGGGCTGACCGCGATGCCTTCCGCTCCCGCGCCCGTCGGGGCCGTGGCCACGACCTTGCGGCCGGCGAGATCGACGAGGGTCACGCTGCCGGAGCCGATGTTGGCCACGAACGCGCGCGTGCCGTCTTTGCTCAGGGCGACCATGTGCGAGACGTCCTGGTCCGTCTTGATCGCGGCTTCGACCGTGCCCGCGTCCGTATCGACGACGAGCAGGGCCCGGCTTGCTTCCACCGTCACCACCGCGCGCTTGCCGTCCGGGAGCCAGGCGACGCCGTGCGGCCGGCGGTGCTCGCCGAGCGCGATCGTGCGGAGGGCGCGGCCCTCCTCGATGTCGATGAGGGTCAGCGTCGAGCCCGGCGCCGCTTGCGTCCCGTAGTTGGTGGCCAGCGCGCGCCGTCCATCGGGCGAGACCGCGACTTCGTGCGGGCCTTCACCGGTCGCGACGGTGGCCACGACCGCTTCCGTCGCGAGGTCGATCAGCGACGCCGTGGCCTCCGACTTGTTGAGGACGACGAGCGTTCCTTGCAGGGCGAGGACGGCGAGGCACAGGGACAAGGGGCACCTCCGGAGCGCCGACGGTAGCACGAGTGCGATTTGCCGCTACAATCCGCGGCGACCCGATCATGAAGTACCGCCTGGTCCACCTCACCGGCGGCCTCGCCGGCCGCGTCCGCGACGTGGACACGGAGGAGGTCGTGCTCGGCCGTGATCCCCTCGCGGCCCAGGTCGTCTTCCCCGCCGACGACGGCACCGTGAGCCGCCGGCACGCGTTGCTGCGCGTCCAGGACGGCCATCTCCTCCTGCGCGACCTCGACAGCAGCACGGGCACGTTCGTGGACGGGCACGACGTCGAGGAGGCGGAGCTGGAGGACGGCGACGTGTTCGCGCTGGGGGCGGACGGCCCGCGCGTCCGCGTCGAGCTCGCGGAAGGCGGGACGCTGGTCATCGATCCGAGCCTCGTGCCCGCGCGCCCCTCTCCCGCGCCCACGCCGGCCGTCACGCCCGCGCCCGTCGCCGTCGGGCCGGACAGCCGCCTTCGCATCACGTTCACGAGCGGCGCGCGCGCGGGCTCGTCCGTCGAGCTCGCGGGCTCGGTTGTCCGCATCGGGAGGGCCGAAGGCAGCGCCGTCTGGACTCCCACGGACCGCATCGTCTCCGCGCAGCACGCGAAGATCGTGCGCCTCGAGGGCAGTTACGTGCTCATCGACCTCGAGAGCCGCAACGGCACCTACCTGGGCGGACACCGCATCGAGCGGAGTCCGCTGCGGCACGGCGACGTCGTGGGCCTCGGACCGGGCGGGCCGGAATTCAGGGTCGAGATCCTCGCCCCCGCGCAGGCGGCCGCGTCCGGCGCGACCGTCGTCATCCCGCGCTTCGAGGAGCTGGCGGCCCGGCGCCAGGACGGCGTCCTCCTCGACGAAGCCGCCGTCGGCGACACGCCGCTCGTCGTGGGGCGAGCGGACGACGCGGGGCTGCGCCTGGACTCGCCCATCGTGAGCCGTTCGCACGCCCGTTTCACGCGACGCGACGGCACCCTGACCGTCGAGGACCTGGACAGCTCGAACGGGACGTTCCTGGACGGCAAGCGCGTCGAGCGCGCGACCCTCGCCGACGGCGCGCGGGTGGTCATCGGGCCGTTCGTCCTCGCCGTCGCCGGCGCCGGCCAGCGCCTGCAGGTCCTCGACACGCGCCATCGTGCCCGGCTGGAGGCGCGCGGCCTGAGCGTGGAGGCGGGTGGGCACGCGATCCTGAGCGACGTCTCGCTCACCCTGCCGCCCGGCTCCTTCACCGCCATCATCGGCCCCTCGGGCGCGGGCAAGTCCACCCTGTTGTCCGCGCTCAGCGGGGCACGGCGGACCCAGGCCGGGCAGGTCCTCCTCAACGGGGCCGACGTGCACCGCGGGTTCGAGGCCGTGAAGGCCAGCCTCGGCTACGTGCCCCAGGACGACATCGTCCATCGCGAGCTCACGGTGGCGGAGAGCCTCGACTACACCGCGCGGCTGCGCCTGCCTCCGGACACCTCGGACGAGGAGCGTGCCCGCCGCGTGGGCCAGGTGGTCGGCACGCTGGAGCTGACCGAGCGCGCGGATACTCCGATCCATCTTCTTTCCGGCGGACAGCGCAAGCGCGTCTCCATCGCGTCGGAGCTGCTGACGGAGCCGACCCTGCTCTTCCTGGACGAGCCCACGAGCGGTCTCGATCCCGGCCTGGAAGAGGCGCTCATGCTCCTGCTGCGCGAGCTGAGCTACAAGGGAAAGTCCGTCGTGCTGGTCACGCACACGCTCGACAACATCCACCTCTGCGACGCGGTCGTGCTGCTGGTGGACGGGCGCCTGGCCTTCCATGGCCCCGCGGTGGAGGCGCGCCGGCGGTTCGGCATCGAGCACATGGTCAACCTCTACGCGCGGCTCAAGGAGAAGACGGCGGCCCAGTGGCAGGCCGAGTTCTCCGCACCCGCGGGCTCCCCCGCTCCCGTTCCCGTCCCCGTCTCCGTGCCCGTTCGTTTGGCGATTCCAGCCTCTCGCGGGGCGCGTCCCTGGCGCCAGCTCGCGATCCTCTCCCGCCGCTACCTGGCCACGCTCACGCGCGACGCGCGCAATGCCTGGATGCTGCTGGCCCAGGCCCCCCTGATCGCGGCCCTCATCGGCCTCTCCCTGCTCTACGGCCCCGCGGATGTCGCGTTCACGAAACCGAAGAACACGATCCTCTTCCTGCTCGCGCTGGTGGCCGTCTGGTTCGGCTGCTCCAATGCCGTACGCGAGCTGGTGAAGGAGCGGCCCATCTACCTGCGGGAGCGCATGGTGAACCTGCGCATCCTCCCGTACCTCGCGAGCAAGGTCGCGGTGCTGGGCGCGCTGGCCCTCGCGCAGTGCGTGCTCTTCCTCGTGATCCTCGACCTCTGGTTCGGGATCCCCGGGCGGTTCCCGCTGCTGCTCGCGGGCATGTGGCTCGCCTCGCTCGTGGGGATCCTCCTCGGCCTCGCCGTCTCCGCCCTGGCCGCCACCGCCGACCGCGCGATGACCCTGCTGCCCATCCTGCTCATCCCGCAAGTCCTTTTCACGTTCCCCGCCGTACAGATGGACATGAAGGGCCCGGCCGGCGTCATCGCGCGCGCGATGCCCACGTGGTGGTCGTTCGACCTGCTGCGCCGCGTCGCCCTCGCGCCCTACGAGGCGATGGACGACGACACGCTCGAAGCCGAGATCAAGGCCGGCCGCCCCGTGCTCATGACCCGGCGCCGCATCGAGTCCATGTTGGGCGCGGGATACCTGATCCTGCAGCATCGCGGCGCCATCGAGACGACCTGGACGGCGTCGCTGCCGGAACGGCTGGGAAGCGCGCTCCCCGCGCGCCTGCGCGAGGGAAGGCCGGCGGCCGCGGATGCGCTCGTGCTGGCGGGGATCGGAGCGGGGCTACTGGCGGCGGCGGCGCGGGGCCAGCGGCGCTGGGACGTTCAGCGCTGAGAAGACACCGAGGCCGGGGGGGCGGCCGCACTCCGATCCGCGTGCGCGCGTCCGGGCCAGACGGAGATCAAGGCCAGGAAGAGCAGCGCTCCCACGATGAAGGGGCGGGCGGTCGGGTTCGGGGTCATCGGGCTCCTGCGGTCGCGAAATAGACGTTCTTGTCCGTCCGGCGATATCCGGCGGGGGGAATGCTGAACAGCGAAGCGTCGAGGCGGGAGGCACGCGCCACTTCGGTGACGGCCATGTGCAGCGAGCCGGGGGCTCCGGACTTCTTGCCCGTCCCCTGCGTCACGACCATGTTCACCTCCATCGGGAAGCCGATCTCCGAGGACACGGTCTTCTGCACGACGCCCGTCTTGTCCTGCTGGAACTTGAAGAAGAAGTGGTCGAGGGCGGCCGAGGAGACGAGCTCGGAGGTGTGCCACACCTCGATCTCGTTCTTCTGCTGCACGGACACGCGGTCGTTCTCGAGCGGGATCGAGCTCACGTAGGTCACGACGACGACGCTGCGGCGGCAGGACACGCCGGCGATGATCTTCTTCTGGTCGGTGTGCTGGACGCGCGCCTCGTATTGCGTGTTGACCACGCCGCCGCTCCCCTCGAGCGCCTCGAGCAGGGCCTGCGAGTCCATCACGACGTAGGTCTGGGCCTTGGGGTCCGCGATCACGTAGAACTTGTCGCCGGCCTTGTGCATGACGAGCGTGCCCGCGGGGAGGACGGAATCGGTGCTCACGATCTCCTGGCGGGAGAGGTCCTGGGCCAGCCAGACGCGGCTGACGACGCTCGACACGCCCTTGAGCCTGGAGGTCAGGACCTGGGCTTCCGGCGCCGCGCCGGGCGAGGTCTCGAGGCCGGGCGCGGTGGCGCGGACCTCGAAGGTGGCGACGTAGCCGGGGACGGTCAGAGGCGCGACGGGGCCGGGCGACGCCGTCAGCCCCGATGCGCTGGGCGCATCCGGACGCGGCGAGCGCGGCGTGTGCGACGTCTGAGCGGACGCGGCCACCGCCGCCCAGGTCGTGGCCACGGCCGCGAGGGCGGCCCAGGCGGAGCGCATCGAGTCCTCCTGCTTGCGAAAGCGGACGTCATTCTGGGTACCGCCCGCAGGAGTGTCAACTGTGCGCATTACAGGTTGGACGGGGGCGAGAGGAAGCTCGTTACAGGGCCAGTACAATCGCCGGATGCGCAGTCCGGGCATGCAGGTCGTTCTGGCGGCGGGGGTTGCGGCGGCGCTCGTCTGCGCGTCCGGATCCGCCTGCCGCCGGCGGCCCTTCGCGGGCCCGGTGGCCCTGGTGACCCAGCGCACCGCCTCCGGCGGGAGTCCGCGCGTCGCGACCCTGGCCCTGGGCGGCGAGACGCGCGCCGCCCTCGTGGAATCCGCATCGTTCCTGGTGGACCTGCCCGCGCGGCCGCTGCTCACCTTCGGGATCGGCCTCGGCTGGACGGGCGACGGTGATGCGCCGGGCTGGTATCGCCTCACCGTCCGCGCCGACGACCACGTCCTGGCCGAGCGGACCCTGAACCCGCGGGCCCTCCGCGAATGGCGCGACGTCAGCGTTCCCATCGAGGGCGGCGCGCGGCGCGCCACGCTGGCCTTCGATCTCCGCTTCACGGACCGGGACGGGCGCGTCCTGCCCCTGCCGCCCGGCCTCGTGCTCGGCGTCGGTGATCCCGTCCTGCACGACCTCGACGCCTACGGCCGCTACCGCAGCGTCCTGCTCGTCTCGATCGATACCGTCCGCCGCGATCACGTCGGCGCCTACGGCTACGCACGCCCCACCACGCCGCGCTTCGACGCGCTCGCGCGCGCGGGCCTCGTCTTCGACGACGCGGTGAGCCCGTCGTCCTGGACGCTGCCCGCACACCTGTCGATGCTCACCGGCGTCGATCCCGGCCGGCACGGCGGCATCGACATGCGGCACGGCTTCAACCGCAGCGTGCCCACCGTCCCCGCCCTGCTGCGCGCGTCCGGGTTCGCGACGCGCGCGGTCACCAGCCATCTCTACGTCTCGTCCGTGTACGGCCTCGACGACGGGTTCGAGCACCTCGACTTCCGGCAGGACCGCAAGGCCACGGAGGTCGCGGACCGCGGGATGGACGTGCTGGACCGCGTCGGCGACCGGCCGTTCTTCGTCTTCCTGCACCTCTACGATCCGCACTGGCACTACGACCCTCCGGACTGGGCGCGCCGCCTCTTCGAGACCGCGTACGCGGGGTCCGTCACCGGCAACTGGCAGGACTTCTCGCGCCGCGAGCGCGGGGCGGTGAGCGATGCGGACCTGGCGCATCTGCTCGCCCTCTACGACGGGGAGATCCGCTACGCCGACACCGAGGTGGGCCGCGTGCTCGACCACCTCGCCGCGCGCGGCCTCGACCGCTCCACGCTCGTCGTCATCACGTCCGACCACGGCGAGGAGTTCCTCGATCACGGGTCCTGGGAGCACCAGAAGACGCTGTACGAGGAGGTCGTGCGCGTGCCCCTGGCCATCCGGGGGGCCGGCCTGGAGCCGCGCCGAGAACGGGCCCAGGTCAGCACGCTCGACGTCGCGCCCACGATCCTGGCCTGGGCGGGCGTGCCCGTGCCCGCCTCCGTGACCGGCCGCTCGCTGCTGGGCTCGCTGACGGAACGGGAGGCCTACGGGGAGACGGACCACACGGTGGACGGCACCCACAAGCTCTTCCTCCGCGGCGGCGCGTCGCGCTGGAAGACGATCCTCACGCTCTCCGCGGACGGAAAAGAGACGCGCGGAGAGGAATGGTATGATCTTTCTTCCGATCCAGCCGAGCGCAAGAGCGTCCCTCCCGCTCCCACGGTGGCCGATCCCATCCGGCGGCGGGCGCTCGAACGCTGGCGGGCGGATCGAGGCGCAGGCGGAGCGGCTCGGCCGGTCTGTCTCAGTCCCGAGCAAAGAGAGAGGCTTCGCGCACTCGGTTACGTGAGCGGCGGCAGCGACGAGGGCTGCCGCGAGAGGTGATCCCTTGAGACACTTCGCCCCCGCCGTCGTCGCCGCGGCCGTGCTGGCCGCCACTCTCTCCCCGCCGCTGCGCGCGGAGGACGTGACCGAGCCGCGGACGGGGGTGAAGTTCCCCTCGAAGATCGGGGAGACGACCCTCCTCGGCGTGGGGCTGCGGACCAAGACGTTCCTGAAGGTCAAGGTCTATGCCGTCGGCCTCTATGTCGCCGATACCGCCCTGGCCGCGTCCCTCAAGGACAAGACGGGGCCCGCGCTCTACCAGGAGCTCGTGTGGGGCGACTTCCCGAAGGAGATCCACCTGCGCCTCGTGCGCGACGTGAGCGCGAGCCAGATGCAGGAGGCCATCCGCGACGCGCTGGAGAAGGCGGACAAGGCGCGCACCGACCAGTTCGTCGCCTACTTCGGCGACATCAAGACGGGCGAGGAGTACGTCCTGCGCTGGGCGGCGGGCGGGACCCTGGAGACGCTCGCGAAGGGCACGCCCAAGCCCCCCATCGCGGACAAGAACTTCGCCGCCGCCGTGTTCGGGATCTGGCTGGGCGACGAGCCCGTCCAGGACGACATCAAGCGCGATCTCGTCGCGCGCGTTCCCCCGATGGTCAAGTAGCGCCATCCCGTGAAGGTCCTCCTCGCCGAGGATTCGAGCGTCGTCCGCGTCCTGCTCAAGCAGGTCCTGACGAAGTGGGGCTACGAGATCGTGTTCGCGGAAGACGGGGAAGCGGCCTGGCGCGTGCTGGAGCGCGCGGACTCGCCGCGTCTCGCGCTCCTCGACTGGATGATGCCGGGGCCGGACGGCCTCGAGCTGTGCCAGCGCGTGCGCAAGGCCGCGCGCGAGCCGCGCGTCTACATCATCCTGCTCACGGGCAAGGACGAGCAGGACGACGTCGTGCGCGGCCTCAGCGCCGGCGCGGACGACTACCTGCGGAAGCCGTTCGACAACGTGGAGCTGGAGGCGCGCATGCGCACGGGCCGCCGGATCGTCGAGCTGGAAGACGAGCTGATCAAGGTCCGCGCCGCCCTGCACGACGTCCAGGCCCGGGAACAGGTCCACGGCCGCGTGGTCGTGCCGCCCTCGGACCGTACTCCCGGCCGCGGCAGCCCCACCAAGCGCTGAGCGGAGCTGCGCGCCCATTAATAAGGAAGAGGGCGTGTGCTAGAATTCCCTTCTTCCGTGCGCCCGTAGCTCAACTGGATAGAGCGTCGGCCTCCGAAGCCGAAGGTTGCCTGTTCGAACCTGGCCGGGCGCACCAATCCATCCACTCCTGGGCATGTCCATGCGCGCGCCGGTCGCGGTCGCCTACGCCGTCAAGCACCCTGACCGCGTGAGCCGCTTGCTCCTTCTCGGCGGGTTCCACCGCGCGTACTGCAGCGCGAAGAACCCCGACGCCCGCGTGCTCGAAGAAGCCGACGTTCCATTCGCCGAAGAGCCCGCGTGGCACACCTTCGTCGCCGAGACCCGGCGTCACCATCCCGCCCCTGATCATTCGATGGCCGCCCGTGCCTCGCGTGCGGTTCGCGAAAGCTCGTATTCGAGCGCGACCTCGAAGAGCTGAGGGGTCGCCGGCTCGACGAGCATCCCATTGATGAAGAAGGTCGGCGTCCCGTTCACTCCGAGCTTGGCCCCGAGCGCGACGTCTTCCTTCACCTCGGCCAGTGCCGCTTCGTAGTCGCTCCTTCCGTACTCGCGGCCGGTGACCATGCGCGTGGCGGACCGGACGGAGTCGACGGTCAAGGAGGCCTGGTTGGCAAACAGCCAGTCCGAAAGCTCGTCCCGCTTGCCCATCCGCGCGGCCAGCCGGACCCCAACCGCCGCTGCGCAGGCCGCCGGATGCGGCGTGCCCGTCACGGTGGAATTGCACTCCGAGGCCAAGGGAAAGTCCTTGAGCACGACGGTGATCGCTCCCGGATGGGCCGCCTGGAGGCGCGCGATGACGGGCCTGTACTGCTCGTGCGTCATCCGACACGGCGGGCACTGGTAGTCGTTGAATTTGACGACCGTCACGCGGGAGCCGTCGCGCGGAAGCGGCATCGGCTGGCGGGGCTGCTTCGCCAGCCAGCCCCTGAATTCGTCCGCCGTCGGCACGTGCGCTGGCGGCCGCGCGGAAGCGGCGCCGCTGGAGAGCCGGCGCACCAGGAAGACGTTCGCGCACAGTGACGCCGTGAGCAGGACGAGGAGAAACCGGACGTCACTGGGCGTGCCTTTCATCCATTCACCTCGTCAGACTCCACGAGGCCTCCCGCGCCAGACGGACGCGGGAGGCCCGATACGACACGAGGCGTTGCCTACGGAAAACAACGGGTTCCGTCCATCGTCATGTTGCCGTTGTTGCACTTCAGGACCCATCCCCCAGCGTATGGACCCACGCACACCGTCCCGCCGTTGGGGACGGTGCAGCTCCAACAGCTCCCCTGGCAGTCGAACGCAGTCGCGGGCGCCGAGAGGCCAACGACGGCCAACGTCGCGAGCACGAGCGCCGCTCCCATGATCTTGATTCGACTCATTCCGGTGCTCCTTCTCTTCGTTCGTATCCACGGAACGTCTCAGAGACTTCAGTCATCAAGACGTCGAAAACACAGGAATATTGCGGGTGTCGGGCTTAAGATGCGCCTCGTCGAGAATGGCTCCTAGACACCTTCTGATACCGATCGTCTCTGCCGCGGAAGCGTCGCCGCCCGCGCACGACCCGCGGCTCCTTCCCTTTCTGCGCGCGGGCGACGAGACGGAGGAACAGGAAGCGCTCGGCACCCTCATGGCCGTCCATGCCCAGCCGCTCATCGCCAAGATCCTTCGCGGAAAGCTCGGCCGCGCGGCGGGCGCGGAGATGGACGATCTCGGGAGCGAGGTGGTCGTCCTCCTCCTCGCTCGGCTCCATCGTCTGAAGGAAGGCACCGTCGAGGAGGCCCTCCACGACTTCGACAAGTACGTGGCCACCACGACCTACCGCGCCTATCACGACTACCTGCGCGAGAAGTACCCGGAACGGCATCGGTTGAAGACGCGCCTGCGCTACCTGCTCACGCGCGAGCCTCGCTTCGCCTTGTGGGAAGGACAAGAAGGAGTGTGGGTGTGCGGCTGGGCCTCCTGGCGCCACGCCGGCGTGACGACTTCGGGTCTCGCTGAGCCCCGATGGGCGCCGCCGGGCGCGAACATCGGCCTGCGAAGCTGGGAGCGCCCTGACTTGATCGAAGCGCTGACGTCGGTCTTCGATGGCGCCGGGCATCCGATCCACTTCGACCGTCTCGTGGGCCTCCTGGCCGAGCGCTCGCCTTCGATGAGCGCGGCCGGCACCGGTGCCGTCGATGCCGATAGGCGACCCGCGCCCGGCAACGCCGTTCGGCAGGCCGACGATCGCATCTTCCTCAAGCAGCTCTGGGTCGAGATCGGCAAGCTGCCGCTCGCGATGCGTACGGTCCTGCTCTTGAATCTCCGGGGGCCCGAAGGGCGCGACGTCATCGGCGTGTTGCCGGCGGCCGGAATTGCCAGCCTGTGCGACATGGCGAAGGCCTTGGAGATGCCGGTCGAGCAATTGGCGGCTCTTTGGCGAGACCTCCCCCTGGACGATCGCGCGCTCGCCGTTCGACTGAACGCGACGCGCCAGCAGGTCATCAATCTCCGGGCCTCGGCACGGAGGCGCCTGGCGCGCCGAATGGGATACGACGCATGACGCGCCCGCACGTCACCGAGCACGAGGTCGCGGACTACGCGCAGCGGCGGCTGTCGCCGCCGGACCTGATTCGAATCACCGACCATGTGGCCGCGTGCGAGGATTGCCGGCGGCGGTTGGCGCGCGGTGACGTCGCGGCGGACGTCGTCGATCTGCGCCGAGGCCTCTTCGAGGGGGCGGCCTCCGAGGCCACCGCTCACGTCGTGGACGACGAGCTCGCGGGTTACGTGGACGGCACGCTCGATCCCATCGACGCCGAGATCGTGGCGAGCCACCTGGAGGAGTGCGCGGCCTGCACGGCCGACGTGCGAGACCTCCAGTCCTTTCGCGCCGGATCGCAATCCACCCGCCGCCGGGCCCTCACCTTCGTCGGACTCGCGGCCGCCGCGGCCGTACTGACTTGGATCGTCCTGCCCCGCCTCTTGCCGACGGACGCGCCTCCCGATCGCAACACAACCGCCGTGCAGGTGGCCCTCAATGACTCGTCCGGGCCCCTCACCCGTGACGCACACGGGCAGTGGAGCGGCTGGCCGGCTCAGTCCCCCGCCCTCGACGAGCGCATCCGCCGCGCCCTCGGCTCGCAGAAGGTGGAGATCCCGGTCGAAACGTTGGAGCTTCCGGGCCACCGCGCGAGTCTGCGCGGCACCTCGACAGACACTCCACCCTCGTTTCTGCTGAGCCCGGTGGGCATCGTCGTCGAGGAGGATCGGCCGGTGTTTCGCTGGCGGCCGGTGGCCAGGGCCAGCGGATATGTCGTGACCCTGTCGACGGCGGATGGAGGCGGGCTCATCAAGAGCCCGCGCGTGTCCACCACGGACTGGACTCCCGCGCATCCCCTGAAACGCGGAAAGTCCTACCTCTGGCAAGTCACCGCATTGACCCCGTCCGAATCGATCACCGCACCCCAACCCCCGGAGCCCGAGGCGCGCTTCCTTGTGTTGGACGCCCTGACGCTGGAACGGATCGAGGAGACCCGCCGCAGGACTTCCCGCTCCCACCTCGTGCTGGGGATCCTCTACGCGGAGGCCGGCCTGCTCGACGATGCGGAGCGGGAGCTCACCGCGCTCGCGACCCTCAATCCAGGCGTGGCGCTTCCCAAGGGCCTGCTCGCCGATCTAAGGGAACAGCGGTCTCAGAAAGCGGCGCCCACGACCGAGAACGCGGCCCAGTAGAAGGGGTGGGCATAGGTCGGGTTCCGCAGAAGCTGCAGCTCCGCTTGCCGAAGGGCTTCGGCCTTGGAGAGGCGGCCGCGCTCGCCTCCTGAGGGCCGTCCCAGACCACGATGGAAGGCGACCATGAGATTCGCGGTGCTGCGCGATTCCACGTTCCACTGGCTCACGACCGTCGTGGGGCATCCCGCCACGAGCAGGGCCCACGACATCCCGATGACACCTTCACCGCGCCCCACGCGGCCGCGGGCCGTCTGGCACGCCGAGAGCACGACGAGATCGGCCTTGAGCTTCATCTGCATGATCTCCCATGCCTCGAGCAGCCCGTCCTCGTCCGCACCGGCCTTCGGCTCCGCGAGAACGATCTGCGAATAGAGCGGGCTCGTGTCGTCGAAGATGCCGTGGGTGGCCAGGTGCACGATGTCGTACCGCGGCAGCTCGCGCTTCACCGCTGCCTCCTGCGCCGCCGCGCCCGTGAAGACCGTGCTGTTCTCCGCCCCGTAAATCCGACCGAGTGAGCGCACCTCCCGCTCCGCCTCGGGGAGCGCGCCCAACCGCACGTCGCGGTAGAGCGCCTGGAGACGCGGCGGCGCCGAGCCGGTTGGCGCCGGATCTCCCACCCCCAGGAAGGTGCGCGCGGCCGCGCGGGTGGCGCTGGTCCGGGTCATCTCCCGGAGAG
>Ga0207648_10002286_pt1 | contig 20689 bp, 15 predicted proteins | sample KBSMisM32_FD_184310 | JGI IMG/M metagenome (GOLD analysis project Ga0207648, IMG submission 184310) | Miscanthus rhizosphere microbial communities from Kellogg Biological Station, Michigan, USA - KBS Miscanthus M3-2 (SPAdes) (version 2) | ecosystem: Host-associated > Plants > Roots >...
AAGGTATACTTTTTCAATAGCCTCATTTTGACTATATTTGCGCCCTGCAAATTTTCGCAGATTGGCAGGAAAACGGTGATCATAGCTCAGTTGGTTAGAGCATCAGATTGTGGTTCTGAGGGTCGTGGGTTCGAGCCCCATTGGTCACCCTAAATTGTCCATAAGGTATATAAAGAATCTACGGTAGCTGTTGGCTCTGCGGACTTTATATACCTTATGTTCTTTATTAACAATCCCGTTCTCTTTTATTAAAATGAATTACTGGCTGTTTATTCTCCCAATTATTGCTGCATTAATTGGCTGGAGCATTGGCAAACTGGCAACCTGGTTTTTGGTGTATAAAATTTGGCCCAAACGTCAACCCGCCATTGCAGATAGCGTTTCCAGATTTGTTGTGCAAGAATTTTCAACGTTGAATCTTGAACAAAAGATTGCTGATCCTTCCAACCTGTCCAAAGCAAGACCGGTGATTGAATCGCATATTGATAATTTTCTTCGTGTTAAATTGAAGGATCAGATGCCAATGATCAGTATGTTCATCGGTGACAAGACAATTGAATCGCTCAAAACTGTTTTCATGCAGGAACTGGAGACTCTTTTCCCCGAAGTGATGAAACATTTTGCCGGCAACATGAAAGCAGAAATGGGAATTGAAAAAATGGTGAGGGAAAAAATATCCGGTATCTCTTCCGAATATGTAAATAAAATATTAGGTAAGGAACTTCGTTACATAGCGGCCATTTGTGCTTTCACCGGTTTTATTACCGCACTTATTCAGATTGTCATCACTCAACTGTTTGTTCAGCCATAATTGAAGAAAATAGCCATTCGTCGGCACAAGCTTGCCATTCGTCAAGATGTTATCAACAATAGCAAGTTCCGGACTGAGAATACGTCAAATGAAAAAATCATTTCATGCTTAAATTTTTATCCTTCTTTATCTTGTTTTTTGCTGTTTTGGAGGTTTCGGCCCAGTTTCCCGGAGGCGGAGGTGGGAACCGTGGAAACGGGCAACAGCTAACCGGTCGTTTGTATGGCAAGATCGTGGAAACTAAATCCGGTAAACCTGTTGAATATGCTTCTGTACAGCTTATCCAGAATAAGATGGATATAGTCACAAAGCAAAGGAAGGACACAGTGGTGAATGGTATGCTAACCCAGGCAAATGGTGAATTTAGTTTGGAAGGTGTTCCAATTTTTGGTCAGCTGAAATTGAAGATCAGTGCAATTGGATTCAAAGAATTCACAGAAAATGTTTCATTTAATTTAAGACCTCCTGGTGGTGGTGGTGCAGCACCTGGAGCTACCCAGGATTTCAGCTCCATGTTAGGCGCACTGGATAAAGACCTTGGAAATATTAAAATTGAGATAGAAGAAAAAGTATTGGGTAATGTGGTAGTTGATGCAACAAGGCCCGGTCTTCAATTAGGTATCGATCGTAAAGTTTTCAATGTAGATAAGAATATTGTTTCTGCGGGTGGTACTGCTATCGATATCATGCGCAATGTTCCTTCTTTAAATGTGGACATTGATGGGAATGTGACTATGCGTAATAATTCTCCCCAGTTATTTGTTGATGGCCGTCCCAGCAATCTTACTTTGGAGCAGATTCCTGCAGACGCTATCCAGAGTGTGGAACTGATCACCAACCCTTCTGCAAAATTTGATGCTTCTGGTGGTACAGCAGGGATTCTCAATATTGTATTGAAAAAAGAAAAGAAGGTTGGTTATAATGGAAGTCTTCGTGCCAATCTTGATTCGCGTGCACGCGTGGGATTGGGTGGCGATATCAATTTGCGCCAGAAAAAAGTAAATCTCTTTGCAAATGCGATGTTCAACCAGCGTAAATCAATTGCTACCGGTACAACAGAAAGGCAGAATTTTTATACTACCCCTGATGTGAACGTATATCAAAAAGACCGATCTGTACAATTGGGCGGATTTGGTTTTGCAAGAGGAGGATTCGATTATTTTATCGATAATAGAAATACACTTTCACTTGCAGTAAACTACGCAAAGGGTCAGTTCAAGCCAAGTGCGGTTAGTGATATCAGCTTTGATTCTCTTTATGCTACTAAAACTTCTTCCTTCCAGCAGCGCATAACCAATACAGAAGGTAATTTCAGGAACCTGGGTACAACATTAAGCTTTAAGCATAATTTCCCTAAGGCCGGAAAGGAATTGACGGCGGATGTTACCTATAATGGCAGCCGGAATAATAACGAGAGTTTTATCACTACAAACTATCAAAACGTTCCGCAATACCAGACCCTGAGCACCTATCGCCAGCAGCAGATCATTGAAGGAAAGAATGAGAACCTGATCATTCAGACAGATTATGCCAATCCCATAAATGATAAATCCAAAATTGAATTTGGATTAAGAGCCCAGTTGCGTAAGACTAATAGCGAGAATGCTTTTTACGTTGATTCATTTAATACCAACAAATTTACTCTTCAGCCGCAATCCCAGTCTGATTACAAGAGTGATGACCAGGTTTATGCCGCTTATGCTACTTATTCCCGGCAGGGTAAGGTATTTGGTTACCAATTAGGTTTAAGGGCTGAGAGTTCAGATTATCATGGCGAAAGCGGACAGAATTTTGATATTCACTTCCCAATTAGTTTCTTTCCCAGCGTTTTCCTCTCTCAAAAGTTGGGAGAAACACAAAGCCTGCAGTTGAATTACAGCCGCCGGATCAATCGCCCCAATTTCTGGCAATTGACTCCTTTTACGGATTCTTCAGATCGGTTAAATCCCAGTAAAGGAAACCCGGGATTGAAACCTGAGTTCACTAATTCATTCGAGCTTTCTTATGAAAAGACATTCAAGAACAGGGGTAATTTCCTTGCTTCGCTTTATTATAAAACTACTACCGATCTTATAACAAGATTCCAGGAACCAGGAACTGGTGCTGGTGGCGAACCTATTGTGCTTACTACTTTCATCAACGCCAATTCCAGTTTCGTAACCGGTCTTGAACTGACCATGCGTAACAATTTTACAAAATGGTGGGAATTCACTCCCAATTTCAATCTGTATACTTCTGATGTGAAGATTAATATGCCTGGTGAAACCGATCAGCCGAGATTGACCAGCTATTTTGTAAAAGTGAATAACACATTCAAGTTGCCGAAGAATATTTCCTTCCAGTTGTCTGGTGATTATCAATCCAAGACAGTATTGCCCCCGGGCGGTACTGGTGGTGGTGGTGGATTTGGTGGAGGCGGTGGGCGTGGCGGTCCCGGTGGTGGTGGCCCGGGTGGTGGTTTTGGAGGCGCTGCATCAGCATCACAGGGATATATCAGACCTAATTATGGAGTGGATGCGGCGTTACGTTATGAGTTCCTCAAAGCCAAAACAGCTTCCATCTCACTTAACATGAATGATATCTTCCGTACAAGACGTCAGAATATCCATTCAGAATCTTCACTGTTCAGCCAGGATGTATTCCGTCGCCGTGATCCGCAAATACTGCGTCTAAATTTCAACTGGCGATTCGGGAAATTCGATGCAAGTCTTTTCAAGCGTAAGAATATGAAAATGGATACGCAGGGAATAGATGCCGGTCAAATGGGTGGTCAGGGTCAATAAATAGACCATAGATAAAAAGCTATAGAAAGCCACTCCGGTAATATCCGGGTGGCTTTTTCATTTTCCGGGGTACTCTATGGGTAAAGGTTCTCCGGTACCCTGCTCCTAATGGTTCGCAGTTTAAACTCCTGTATATTTGGAGCTTATGGGCGAATCATTGCGTTTTGCTATTATCGGGTGCGGAAAAATTGCAGGCAGGCACGCAGAACAGGCCTCTGCCCATGGAATGCTTGTTGCCGTGTGTGATATCATCAAAGAAAAAGCGGATGCCTTAGCCAGTCAATACAAGGCCCACCCCTACTATTCCCTCGAAACCCTGCTGGCAGCTGAGAAAAACATAGATCTTATTGCAGTATGTACTCCAAACTGGTTACATGCTGAACAATCCATTCATTGTCTTCGGGCAGGTCACCATGTTTTATGTGAGAAGCCTCTGGCTATTGCCAAAATTGATGCGGAGGAAATGATCTGGCATGCACAGGAAAATAAAAGAAAACTTTTTGTAGTCAAATCCACCCGGTATAATCCGGCATTGATTGAATTAAAGAAATTGCTGCATGAAGGCAGAGCCGGCAGGACATTGAGCTTTCAGCTAAATTGTTTCTGGAATCGACCTCCTGCTTATTATGAAGGTACCTGGAGAGGAAAGATCAATACGGATGGAGGAACACTGTTTACCCAATTCAGCCATTATATTGATGCAATGATCTGGTTATTTGGTGGTGTTAAAAGTGTAAATGGTTTCCGTAAAAATCAGATCCATGCTGGTAGTATTGAGTTTGAAGATAGCGGAATTGCTTCACTGGAAATGGACAATGGAGTGATCGGTGGATTGAACTGGTCAGTGAATACCTTTCAAAAAAATATGGAGGTTTCCCTGACAATCCTGGCAGAAAAAGCAACTCTGAGACTGGCTGGTGAATATATGAACCAGGTGGATTATCAGCTCGGTGAAGGGATCAAAATGAATCCTTCGGATGAAGGCCGGGCCAATGATTATGGATTTTATAAAGGATCAATGAGTAACCATGATAAGGTTTATGAGCACCTGGTAAAGGCCCTGAAGGATGATCAGCATCCATTTACTTCGGCTGTTGATGGCCTCAAAACCGTAGAAGCTATCGAATTAATTTACAATAGCATTCCTTTAGATAAGTAAATCCTCCAATTGAAAAGAATCTATTTCACAGTAACCAATGATCTTACCTATGATCAGCGAATGAAGCGGATCTGTACCTCCCTGGCGGAGAATGGGTATTCGGTTACACTGGTAGGGTTTCGAAAAAGGCATTCAAAGGAATTGACAGAAGAGAAATTTATTCAAAAAAGACTTCCATTGTTATTCCAAAAAGGAAAGGCATTTTATGTTGAAGTCAACCTGCGCCTGTTCTTTTATCTCCTGTTCAAAAGGATGAATGCTATCTGTGCTATTGATCTTGATACAATACTCCCCTGCCTGTTTATATCAAAATGGAAAAGAGTTTATAGAATTTATGATGCGCATGAATTATTTACTGAAACAAAGGAGGTGGTGACACGTCCGCGTATTCAGCAATTCTGGAAAAAAATAGAGCGATATGCGGTTCCAAAATTCAGTAAAGCATATACAGTAGGCCAGAGTATTGCTGAGGAATTCAATAAACGGTATAATGTGCAGTTTGAGATTATACGCAACCTTACCAAATTACGCAATGAAATTCCCGATCCGGAACCCAGGAAATTTCTATTGTACCAGGGTGCTGTTAATGAGGCAAGAGCTTTTGAGTACCTGATCCCTGCCATGAAGCAGGTAGATTCTAAACTGGTTGTATGTGGAGATGGGAATTTCATGGAACAGTTAAAGAAGCTGATCAAAGCATACGGAGTTGAAGATAAGGTAGAGTTGCGCGGAATGCTTCCACCTGAAGAATTATGGCAGGTTTCATTACATGCCCGGGTTGGAATTACCATTATCGAAAACCTGGGAATGAATCAGTATTATTCCTTACCAAATAAGTTTTTTGATTATATACATGCGGCTGTGCCTCAGGTGGCCGTTGATTATCCTGAATACCGGAGGATCAATGATCAGTTTGAAGTAGCTATTTTACTGGAAAAGACAGATCCTGAAATAATTGCGGCAGCAATCAACAATTTGATGGGGAATGCTGTTTTATACAAAAGATTGAAGGATAATTGCATTATGGCACGGAATACACTGAATTGGCAACAGGAGGAGAAAAAATTACTAATGTTTTATCAATCTGTTTTTAAACAGTGAGTCGTCAGCTACATATAGTATGCCTGGATGTTCCATGGCCAGCGGATTACGGTGGTGTTATTGATATGATGAATCGGATCATGGCCTTTAAACAGATGGGGATTGGCATACACCTTCATTACTTCAGTTATAATGAACGAGGTACTCCACCAGAACTTGATCAATACTGTCAAACGGTTAATATGTATCACCGGGAAAAGCCCGGAAAGAGTTTATCGCTGCATCTTCCTTATATAGTCGCCTCCCGCATAAATAAAGAATTGATATCACGATTGGAAGCAGATAATCATCCGATCCTGCTGGAAGGTATCCATTGTACCGGTATTTTAAAGGAAATGGATATTAGCCAGCGGAAGATTGTAGTGAGAATGCACAATGAAGAAAGCATTTATTATAAAGAACTGGCGAGAGCAGAACATGGCTGGCTAAAGAAATTGTATTTCTATAATGAAAGCCGGCTTATTCGCAAATACAGCCATCATCTCCCTCATGAATGTGTATATGCCTGCGTGTCTCAAAAGGATATTGAGGTTCTAAAGACAAATTATCACCTGGAAAAGGTAGAGTTCCTGCCTACCTTTCCTGCATGGCAAAATGTATGCAGCCAGGAAGGGTTAGGTAATTTCTGTTTGTACCATGGAAATCTTTCTGTTCCTGAGAATGAAGAAGCAGCTGCCTGGCTGATCTGCAATGTTTTTACCAAGGCCCGCGTTCCATTTATTGTAGCCGGTAAAAAGCCTTCTAAAAAATTACAACGAATTGCAGGACTTTGTCAGCACACCTGCCTTGTAGCAAATCCTTCTGAGAAGGAAATGAATGACCTGGTAAGGAAGGCACATATTCATACACTACCCTGCTTTAATAAAGGAATTACAGGTATACGATTAAAATTACTGCACGCTCTTTTTGAGGGAAGACACTGTGTGGTTAATGAACCAATGGTTGCGGGTACCGGTTTGGAGGAAGCCTGCCATATCGGTAGCAATGCAAATGCATTTGCAAACATCATCCTGCAATTGCATAATCATCCTTATTCCAGGGAAGAGACCATTCTAAGGAAACAGTTATTGGGGGATACTTACAATAACGATAAAAATACCCGGCAGCTTAGTCAATGGTTATGGTAGCATTATCAAGCACCCTGCCCTTTTCTGTGCGTATCATTCTTGCAGGAAATTTTTGTACAACTATATAGTCATGAGTAGCCATTACAATGGCTGTATTGAAATCCCTGGAGATATGGAATAACAGGTTCATGATCTCATCGGAAGTTTCGGGGTCAAGATTACCCGTAGGCTCATCAGCCAATATCAATTTAGGAGAATTCAGCAAAGCACGGGCAATATCAACACGTTGCTGTTCGCCACCGCTTAACTCAAATGGCATCTTGAAACCTTTGGATTTAATGCCTACTTTATCCAGTACATCGTTTATCTTTTCATCCATCAGCTTTTCATCTTTCCAGCCGGTAGCCCTTAGCACAAACTTCAGATTATTATTCACGTTCCGGTCAGTCAACAACTGGAAATCCTGGAATACCACACCCAGGTTCCGGCGCAGATAAGGTACTTTTTTCCAGTTTAGGCTTTTAATATTGAAACCTGCAACTATGGCGTCACCTTCTGTCAATGGTAATTCTCCATAAAGTGTTTTCAGGAGGCTGGACTTACCTGTTCCTGTTTTGCCTACCAGGTACACAAATTCCCCTTTATTTACTCTCAGGTTCACATCCTGCAACACCAAACTGGCTCCCTGGTAAATATTGGCATGATTGATCTCTATAATTGGCTCCGACATTAAATCTGCTTTTGCTGCAAAAATAAACGAAACTGTACGTAGGAAAAGAAATATTTGCTAAAACTAAAGAAATAGTTGTTGAACTAAGTTATTAGTTATAGCTTAGTCCTATCAACTTATTTGCATGAAAACATTAACCAAAGCCGAAGAGCAGGTAATGCAGGCAGTCTGGAAATTAAATTCAGCTTTTCTCCGGGATATAGTAGATGAAATGCCCAATCCCAAACCTCATCAGAATACCGTTGCTACACTGTTAAAGATCCTTGTGGAAAAGGAATTTGTAAAGATCACTGTGCTGGGGCGTCAGCACCAGTACTCCCCTCTCATCAGTAAGGAAGATTATTCCAAAAAAACGATGAAACAATTGATGAAGGGATATTTTGAAGGATCATTCAGCAATGTGGTATCGTTCATGGTAAAGGAGAATAATATCTCCATTGAAGAACTGGAGGCACTATTGCACCAAATTAAAAAACAGCAAAACCAAAAGAAATGAGCAGTCTGGTTTATTACCTGATCCAGGTAATGGCATCCTCTGGCATCCTTTTCCTCTATTACCAGGTTTTTCTACGGAATAAGAGGTTTCACCAATATAACCGTTTCTATCTCCTCGGAACTGTTATCATAAGTATTATCATTCCCTTTTTACGTATACCCGTTTATTTTACCCATGATGAATCTGCCTCTTCCATTGTTGTAAGAACCCTGACCATACTTGGACCGTCCAATGAGGAAACCCTTTTGAATACTGGCAATTTAAATACATTACAGAATACCTCTCATCATACAATTGATCTGATCTATTGCCTTTATGCATTGATTGCCTGTCTTGCACTTGGCCGTATTATTATTGGACTGGTTCGTATCAAAACACTTGGCAGTCGTAATCCTGCAAAAAAACTTGGGAATATCTTTTTCATCAATACCAATGATTCCCAGGCTCCTTTTTCCTTCTTCAACCGCCTGTTTTGGCGCCGTGATATTGAATTGAGTTCAGAAAAAGGAGAACAAATCTTCCGTCATGAATTGTTCCATATTCGTCAGCGCCACAGCCTGGATATTATATTCATGGAACTAGTATCGATGGTATTCTGGATCAATCCCTTTTTCCATCTCATCAAAAAAGAAATGAGGGCGATCCATGAATTTCTCGCTGATCAGTATGCCCTTGATAAATGTGAACAATGGAATTATGCCGAAACATTGCTTATGCATGCTTTACAAACCAGGCAATCACTCGTCAATCCATTTTTCCATAACCAGATAAAACGACGTATAGCCATGATCACAAATCCCAAAAAAACAAGCCACCAATACCTGCGCAAGGTCCTGGTATTGCCGGTGGCGGCAGTAATTGTTACTCTTTTTGCATTTAGCTACCGTAAAGGCAATCTGGGTGTATCGACCCCCATAAACCCCATTACGGTAGTCATTGATGCCGGACATGGTGGCGATGATCCGGGAATTAAGAGTCCGGATGGTATTCATAAAGAAGCAGACCTGTCTCTTTCAATAGCCAAGGTGATTCAACGCCTGTCGCCCGAATACAATATTAATGTTGTTATGACCAGGGAGGATGGCAATTATCCTGGCGGTGCATCCAATAAGAATGATGGATTAAAAAAGCGTGTTGAAATAACAAATGGAATAGACCCTGCAGCTTTTATTTCCATACACGTCAATAACAACGGAGTTAAAGATTTTCACAATGAACTTTCCGGGTTTGAAGCGTATGTAGCAAATAACAGGGAGGATGATCCAGGCAAAGCTGCAGCTTCCGCCATTTTACAGGAATTATCAGGAGTTTATAAAACTGCACAAGACCTTAAATACAGGAAGAATTTAGGGATCTATGTATTGGATAGGAATAAATGCGCGTCTGTTATTATCGAATGCGGATATATTAATAATCGCAAGGACCTGGATTTCATAACAAACGAGGCAAACCAGGAGAAAATCGCTCGTGCTATTTTGAAAGGCCTGGTAACATTTAATAAGGGCCTGGCTTTCCATAAAGAACCTGTAATGCAATCTGCAGACAGTTTGCCAAATACCTATACAATCAGTGGTAGAATTGATTTCTCGGGTGGAATATCTTTTGAAGCGGAGAATATTAAAATGGTAAAAAACGAGGTTCCTGCTGGAAAGTCATTCAACCCTAAATTGATTGTCTTAAATGGAAATTTGCTAACCCCCAATGAAGCGAAAAATGCTATTAATAATTTTAAAGTCCGGAATGCGGAAATTCAAATACTGGCGGCGAATAATAATGATGCCATCAGAAAATATGGAGAAGGTGCAAGAGACGGAGTGATGATAGTTGATAATGCTATACTGGAGAATATGCAACAAAAGCCAAACGTTTTAACCGTAAAAGGACCCCGGGTTGACATGCTGGTTATTTTAGATGGCGAGAAGCTCCCACGAGAATCCTTTAAAGAAACCCTGAAGGATTTGAATCCCAATTCAATAGCAACCATTAATGTTCTGAAGGATAAATCAGCAACCGATAAATATCAGGAAGAAGGGAAAAACGGTGTTATAGAGATTACAACAAAAAGCCGTGAAAGAAAACTAATGGAAAATCAGAATAAAAAGGATTCAGCTGAGTTGATTTTATAGTTGTTGACCCCAATCCGGCAATTAATATAAAAGATCACCATTGCTGGTTCGGATTGACAATTCCTTTTTATTGCTTTGTTCTACCCTTCCTATCACCTGCGCATTCACACCAAAATTTTTGGAGACGCTGATTATCTGATCAGCGTCTTTTTCATTGGTGTAGATCTCCAGCCGGGTTCCCATATTGAATACCTGGTACATTTCCCGGTCGTCAGCTTTACTGGCGTGCTGGATCAGTTGGAAAATCAGCGGCGGGTCAAATAAATTATCCTTGATCACTTTTAAATTACCAGGCAGGTACTTCAGGCATTTGGTCTGCCCTCCTCCACTGCAATGGATCAGTCCATGAATAGCTTCAAAATGATTTTGCAGCAACTCTTTCATGACCGGTGCAAATGTGCGTGTTGGGCTAAGTAATAATTGACCAATTGAAATATCCAGGCCATTTATACTTAATTGATCGGTCATAAGGTGTGGCCCGATATAAACAACCTCTTCATCCAACGAATTCTCAAATGACTCGGGATATTTTTTTGCATAGGATTTATGCAACATATCATGACGTGCACTGGTAAGACCATTACTTGCAATCCCGCTGTTATATTTTTTCTCGTAACCGGCTTTCCCGAAACCTTCAAGACCTACTATGATATCTCCCGCCCTGATCAATTCATTTGTTACCAGTTTTGATTTAGGCCAGCGGGCCGTCATGGTACCATTTACTGCAATGGTTCTGACAACATCTCCAACATCGGCAGTTTCTCCACCCATATAGGTGATATGAACACCGAATTCTTTCATCTGATCAAAGAATTCCTGGCTTCCGGTAATAACTGCTTCAAGGATTTCGGCAGGGATCAGCTTCTTATTGCGATCTATTGTGGAAGAGAAAATGAGTTTATCATAAATGCCGGTGCATAACAGGTCGTCAAGGTTCATAACAATAGCATCCTGGGCAATGCCTTTCCAGACAGAGATATCACCTGTTTCCTTCCAGTATATATAGGCGAGAATGCTTTTAGTACCTGCTCCATCTGCGTGCATTACATTTACCCAATTGGAATCGCCTGTCAGCACATCCGGATATATCTTGCAAAATGCGTTTGGAAAAAGGCCTTTGTCGAGGCTTTTGGTAGCTGCGTGAACTTCTTCTTTCTGGGCGGACACTCCTCTTTTGGAGTATAAACTCATAATTTAAATTGAGGGGCAAAAATAATCAATTGTGTGAGGGTACACACAATTGATTTCCCTTTTCAGAAACCAAATTCTGATTAGTTTTGCTCATTCTTTATGCAAGTACATCGGAATATTGAGGCCCTGCCCGCTTTTCGGAACGCTGTTATTACTATCGGAACCTTTGATGGCGTTCATATGGGCCACAGACAGGTAATTCAAAAATTGAAGGAAGAAGCAGCCGCCATTAATGGAGAAACGGTAATCATTACTTTTCACCCCCATCCCCGAAAGATCGTTTCCTCTGCCATCCTGGGGATCCGGCTGATCAATACACTGGAAGAAAAGATCAGCCTGCTGGAACAGATTGGCATTGATCATCTTGTTATTGTTCCCTTTACCGAGGCCTTTGCCAATCAGCCCGCAGAAGATTATATTAAAGATTTCCTGGTGGCCAGGTTCAGCCCTCACACCATCATAATTGGATATGATCATCGATTTGGAAGGGACCGCCAGGGAGATTATGTTTTATTGGAAGAAAGGGCCTCCACCTATGGATATGCCTTAAAAGAGATACCGAAGCATATCCTGTATAATATTTCCATCAGTTCCACCAATATCCGGGAAGATATTTTGCATAACCGGATAGAAACCGCCAATAAATTGTTGGGATACGAATTCTTTTTCTCCGGAGAGGTCATCCATGGCGACAAACTGGGCCGGCAACTGGGCTATCCTACCGCCAATCTTAAGATCCAGAACGAGGAAAAGATCATTCCAGGTAATGGTATATATGCAGTATATGGTGAATTGGAAGATAGCCCCCGGTATAAAGGAATGATGAGTATTGGCTTCAGGCCTACTGTAGACGGCAAGAAACGGGTGATAGAAGTAAACCTCTTTGATTTCAATGAACAGATATACGGACGGGATTTACGCGTATATGTAAAAAAATACCTCCGTGCAGAGGTAAAATTTGAATCCCTGGAAAAATTGGTTAAGCAGATTGACCAGGATAAACTGGATAGCCTGGAAATACTTTAGGTTAGAATTCAATGCGGAATTCCAGGGATTTCCCGTCATCAAAGAAATCTTCCATGGAACTCATGATAGTGACCGTCTTTTTATCCTCAGAAACTGTTACGCCCTTACCCTCCGTTTTCTTTACCGGGGAAGGCAAATAGAGGATCAATTTGGAGTTGCCAATACCCACGCCCGACATCTCTTTCATTGACTGCATGCCTTCATCATCTCCCAGCTTTGCATATTTATCAGCCAGCAATTTTCTTTCCACCAGGCCTTTGCTCAAATTGAATGCGTAATAATTATCGATAGAGCCACTCGGTAATTTGTCGCCGCCTGGCAAACCAGCTGGCATACCAGTTTTTGAACTGTCCATTTGTTCTTTCATAACCTGGGCCATAACCCGGGTATACATCTTATCGATAGTTGAAATCTCACTCGTATTACTAAAAGGGAAAGTCAATTGTGTAATGAGTTTATCATTCTTAAGGTCCATATTGAAACCTAATGTCCCTTTCTTCACTAACTCCTTTTCTTCAGCTGTGAGGTCAGGCAGTTCCTCAACCAGTTTCTCCATTGACACTGTTGTATCCACTGCTTTTTCTTCTTTGAGTTTATCCAGGTCTTTGCCTTCTCCTGCCATTTTCGCCAGGCCAAGCATGCTGCTCATATCACTGGTGGTGGTCAAAATACCTGTTCCGTCGGGCCGCAAGGTTATTTCTTTGGTTGTTTCGCAACTGGTTAAAAAAATTACTGAAGCAGCCAGTAAAAACAGCACAATCCTTTTCATGATAATTTATTCAGTTTTATTTTGTTCGATTTGTATAGCGTGAGCGATGTAAGATAAATCAAATTTTGGCAGGCAAATGTTATAATTAGTGTTCAGTCAGTAATTATTAGTCTCTGGTCCCCATATAGTTTTGCTGAAGGATAAATATCAGCAATACTAAGTGTGTAAATTTATAGTAATTAGGCTGTCATCTTATAAAGCATCTCTTTGAGCAGCGACGCGTCCTCTGTGCCCGGACTATTGATACCAATACTTTTCAAATTGTACTGGTGAAGAAGCAGTAATATTCTTTCCACTCCCTGGAAATTATAGATCTTTGCAGCCTGCATATAATCCTTTACGAAAAAAGGATTGACTCCAATTGCAGCGGCTACTCCTTTCTCATCTGTACTACCCGCACCAAAAACCATAAATACCTTACTAAAGAAACTATACAGGGAAGGAAGTACCAACTGAATGGGTGCCGCCTTTGGATTGGCTTCAAAATACTGGATGATCCGCATCGCTTTTGCAAAATCCCTGTGGGCAATGGCAGATTGCAATTCAAATACATTAAAGTCCTTGCTTACGCCGACAAACTCTTCAATATCTTCTTCCGTTATTGTCTTCCTTTTACCAAGGTTGATGGAGATTTTGTTGATCTCATTTTCGATCCGGGTCAGGTCATTCCCTATATGATCAACAAATAATGCAAGTCCTTTGGGTGAAATAGAAAGTCCTTTTGATTCCAGCAATTCCTGGGTCCATTCCGGAACCTGGTTATCGTACATTTTTTTGGTAGTGATCAGAACGCCCTTTTCCTTTAACAGCTTTGCGAACTTTGTTCGTCCGTCAACCTTTTTGTCTTTATAGGAAACGATGAAAATGGTAGATGAAAGTGGGTTGTCTATGTATGGTTCCAGCTTTTCAATATCCCTCATCTGCTGGGCTTCTTTAATGATCACCACCTGTCTTTCGGCGAACATTGGGTAGCGTCTGCATGCGTTTACAACCTCTGGCCAACTGGTATCTTTTCCATAAAAAACTGTGAGATTAAAGGAGGCCTCGCCTTCCTTCAGGATGCTGTTTTCTGCATAATTAACCGCCTTATCTATGAAGTATTCCTCCTCGCCTTCCAACCAGTATATAGGCTTAAAAACACCCTTTTTCCATTCTGTTATGATCTTGTCGATACTCATAAAACGCTAAAATACAATGTTTTTTACCCATTTTTCGTTATAAGTAGTAAATTTAAGAGGTTTCTGGCACGGTTTTCGAAATTCCTTTGGCCGAACGGATTTTTGAAAACAACAGAACCAGTGCTAGACCTTGAAGACACGATCAAAAATCCTTTGGACGTAAACCTAAAACTCATTTTATTAAAACCCATCTTGTATGACAAACACGAATTATCCATCCGCTACTCCACAAAGTACGCCTCCGGCACCAAGGAATCGCGGAAACAAAAATCTTCTGATAGCGATTCTTGCAGTTGGCTTGCTTGGTACATGGGCATATCTACTGTGGGATAAGAACAATTCAGGTGAAAAAATGCAGATAGCTCAAACCCAGGGTGAAAGCTATATGTCTCAAAGAGATTCTTTGAAACTCCTTTATGATGATGCTGAGCTTCGTTTGGATTCTATCACTGGTGCAAATAACAATTTGCAAGGCGATAAGTCTGAATTGCAAAAGCAAATCGAGACTAATAAAGCTGAGATCAAAAGAATCCTGAATGATAAGAATGCTACAGCTGCAGACCTTAAAAGGGCTCGCACAATGATCTCTGACCTTAATGGCCAGATCGCTTCCCTCGAAGCTGAAGTTTCCCGTCTGACTGGTGAAAACCAGGTGCTGACAGCTAACAATACACAGCTTTCTTCTGAAAAGCAGGTATTGGAGCAAAATCTTCAGACTTCTACTTTAGAAAAAGAAGAATTATCTCAAACTGTTGACGTAGGTTCTACTTTCAGCGCTTCTAATATTCAGATCACTGCGGTGAATGAAAAGAGAAATGGTAAAGAGAAAACTACTACTACGGCAAAGAGAGTTGATAAACTCGTTATCTCTTTCGATGTAGAGAACCGTATTGCAAGATCTGGTCCTGCTGATATGTACATTGTAGTTACAGGTCCTAATGGCCAGGTGATCACTGATGCTGCTAACGGAACTTCTACTCTGACTACACGTACAGAAGGCGACAAACAGTTCACTGCTAAAGTTCCTATCGATTACGAACAGGGAACTCGTAAAGCTGTTCAATTCCCGATTCGCGAGAAAGATTTCCAGACTGGTAACTACAAGATTGAAGTTTACCACAATGGTTTCAAGATCGGTGAAGGTGTAAGAAGTCTGAAGAAAGGTGGTTTATTTAGCTAATAAAGATATTTCCCGCCCAGGCGGCGGGATGAAATAGGTGGTTTATTCGGTTAAAAGCAGTTGCAAACTCCGCAACAGAGCCGTCTCACTTAACTAGTGAGGCGGTTTTTTTATGGGTAACGGACCTTTGTTTCCCCTTCAACCCTGCTCAGAATCCTGGATAATAGGAAATCTACGATTATGTAATCGTTAATTTGCCAGAGTTCGGAATATTTTTACCTTTCAGGACTTACAACAGGTTTGGTATGAGAGACACAAAGCCCCTTTTAATTGCCCTTCTTTCCATAGGTCTGGTAGGAACATGGGTCTACCATTTATTCGATAAAACGCAGTACAGCCAGCGTATAAAGCAGGTTTATGTGCGGGATTCAATTGGCATTGCCAATGCCATCCGGGACTCCCTTAAGGGCCGGTATGATGTTACCATTGACTCCATTGACAGCCGCCTGGAACTCGCAGAAAATGGCAATGATTCCATGAGAAATCAGCTGGATGTAAACATTGTTCAGGTCAATACACTTAAAAATCAGATCAATTCATTACTGAGAAGCCGTAACCTGAGCAAAGAGGATATTGCCAAGGCCAGGCTAATGATCAATGAGCTCCAGACAAAAGTGGATGAACTGAGCGGCGCCAATAATTCCATCACAGAAGAAAAGAACCGAATGGCAGCACAAATGCAGTCATTGACCTCTCAGATCGAAGGATTGCAGCAAAATGTCAAGACGCTTAATGATCAGAACCAGACGCTCACTGAGCAGATCAGGCTGGCCTCTGTTTTCGTGGCATCAGATATGAACCTGAATGCCATTGATGAAAAATCCAGCAAAGAGGAAGAGACTGCCAGCGCAAAGAAAGCTGATAAATTTGTTGCCTCTTTTGTTGTTCAAAACCTGGTCAATGAATTCAAGAATGCCGAAGTTGTAATAGTTGTGATCCAACCGGATGATACTGTTTTAGAGATCAGCGACTGGAATACCGGCAATTTTGAAACGCGCCTACAGGGTATGAAGGCTTATACCCGGCTCGTTAAATTTGATTATTCAAAGGGGGAGCAGAAACAGATCATTTTTTCATTAAGTCCAGGTAGTTTCCAAAAAGGAACTTACAGGCTTCAGGTCTGGCATAAAGGAATCATGATTGGCCAGACAAATAAGACCCTAAGCTAAGATTTCAATCATCGAAAAGAAATAAAAAGGCCGTCCGGCAGAAATGCGGGACGGCCTTTATTATACTACTAACTCTATAAATTAAATAATATCTATAAATTATATCCGTAGCTGAAGTAATACAGTCCACCAACATATGGGCTACCAAAACCAGTACGATAATAATTGTTGCCCAGGTTAGTGCCACCGATGCGGAACTGGCCTTTGGATCCTGCAGGACGATAACTTACCTGACCATCAACCCAGGCGAAATAAGGAAGTGTACCACTTACGAAAGTACCTTCATAGTAGCTGTTGTCCTGCCATTTTACTACCACGTTAAACCCAAATCCTTTGTATACATTCTCATTCTTCAATCCCAGGTTCCAGCGATATTTTGGAGCGTTGAAGAAGGATACGAAACCTGCTGGTAAATCACGCAATTCATCAGAGAATATATTACCATAAGCATTATAACCTCTACCTAACTGGTATTCGAGGCCTATACCCCATCCCAGGGCTTTTACATCCTGGGTAGCGGTTTGCTTATAAGAAATATTAGTGGTTGTTAATGCAGAGAAAAGACCTGTAGGGCTTCCGGTTGCAGAACGTCCTATACCAATTGTTGCAAGGAATTGTTTATATATGCTGTAATAAGTGTAGGCATCAACCAGCAATCTCTTTCCAATAATGCCTTTATAACCGATCTCATAAGAGTTTACGATCTCAGGTTTAACTTCATTGAATTTAGCTGGTACCAGCAAATTGGTATTGGCGGGGTTTCCACTTGCCCGGTAAGCCAGGATGCTTTCAGCAGTATAACCCTGCGTAGCGGTTTTGTCCAGTCCATAGTATGTCTGGAACTCAGGCAAACATCCAATCAGGTAACCGGCACCGGTAATAAGGCTTATATACTGATCCTGCATGGTTGGGAAACGATAGGCCGTTTGGTAAGAAAGACGAATATTATTGTCTTTTGCTACGCGGAACACACCTGTAAATCGCGGAGTGAATCTTCCTTCGAAATTGGTTTGCTTGTCATACCTGCCGGAAGCGGATAATGTCAGGAAGTTATTGAATAGTTTCTTGGTCAATTGAATATAGCCACCATATTCATTGATCTTGATATGTCCGGTAGTATCGGCAAACAGAGTGCCCTGTGAATTCAATACATATTGTTTCCATTGTGCACCAACAATTACATCCACCTTATCAGAGAAACCAAGGGCATCTGAGAAGTTCAATTGTCCATCAGAAGCCCAAAGATCTGTTTTGTCGAGGAAGAGAGCGCCTCCTTTAGAGATAGGTATATTGCGGCCTTCTACAAGTGCTGCATCGTAAGCAGCTGTGCCAGGTAACAGACGCCCGGCATCTGCTGCCTGGCGAGCCAGCATATGAGCATTAACATCGCTCACTCCCGTTGCTCCTTTACGTTTTGCTTCTGAGTAGGTAGCCACATATTGGCCAAACCAGGTTGAGTTGGCTTTCCATTTGCTATTGATATAAACACCAAGTGCAGTGGCATTATAAGAACCGCCGGCATTTTCCTGGGTGGTATAACCGCGGAGGTACCAGGTCTTTGCTTTAAATTCAAGTTTGTGTTGAGCTATTTTCAAGTTGCGCAGGGAATATCGGTCAGCACCTGTATAAACAGTGGTACCAGTACCAATATAAGAATTGATAGAGGCCTCAATATTGGGTGTGATCTTGTAATGTATTCCTGCTGTGATTTTTGCATTCACTGTATTGTAATCAACCAGGTATTTTTCTTCATAACCAGTTCTTGATACACTATAGTTCTGAAAATAACCATTACGGCTTCCTATATAGAACGGTAAAAAGTTTTGAACAGTTGATTGCAAAGGCGCCGGAATTGCACCAAGGAATGCGAGTACCTGTCCATCTGTGGGATAAGTACCCGTTGTAGCAAAATAAGCATTAGCAGCATTCAACAGGTTGAAAGTACCTCCCGTTGCTGCCAGCACTCCTGCCTGTGTTTGTGCAATGAATACCTGCGCAAATGCATTCATGTTTGCACTGGCTTCATCACCATAGACATTTACGCCGTTGTAATTGGGATCACTATCACGGTTCCCTCCTACCACACTGCTCAATACACCGATCTGCTGTTTATTGCGATAGTCATTGGCCTGCCAGTCATCAGCACTGAGTAGAGATGCTGATATCTTAAAGGCCAATTTATCTTTAATCGCTTTTGCCCAACGGAAAGACCAGTCGTAGTAAGGAGCAGGTTTACGCTGCTTTCCATCTACGTGCATGATCCCCTGTTTAATATTATAGCTTAAACCCTGGTATTTGAATGGGTTCTTGCTGGTGATCAGCAATGTACCATTCATACCACCGGAACCATACAATGCAGAAGATGCTCCGGAAAGCAATTCCACATTTTCAACATCCAGTTCTGTGGGTCCGATTACATTACCTACGGAGAAGTTCAAACCAGGGGCCTGGTTATCCATTCCATCAATCAACTGATTTAACCGCAGGTTACCACTGGCAACAAAACCACGTGTAGTAACTGTTTTGAATGTAAGACTGGCCGTATGCATATCAACGCCTTTTAAGTTGGCGATGGCATCATAATAATTAGGAGCTGCGAGGCTTTTTAATGTGGAAGGACTCATTCGCTCAACTGTTACGGGTGATTCCAGAATCCTTGTGGGAGCACGGGTAGCAGCAACTACAACTTCCTGTCCTAATGTAGTACCTGGTTTAAAGTCTACTTCTATTTTTGAGTCAGCACTGGTAACATTGACTTCATAATTATCGTATCCAACTGAAGAGAAAACAAGTGTAACGGGTAATTTGGCAACTGTTATAGAAAAAACGCCATTTGAATTGGTATATGTACCCTGATTGGTTTCTTTAACTATAACTGAAACGGCGGGAACTACATCTTTCGTGGAACTATTACGTACTGTACCGGAGATAACATTCTGTGCATTGGCAGCAATCGTAAGCAGGCTACTCATTAAAAAGAGAGCCAAAAAGCGACAGCTTTTTCTCATAGTAAGCGATTTAAGTTTTGGAATATTAACGGAAAAATAAGCATTGTCGGGTTTATCTAAAAATTTAATTTTTAAGGAGAAAGGATAAAATGTTGACATTTTTAGGGGTGCAGTATTGGGCATAAATTTGCTGCTTCTTACTTTCGATTATGGCTTCATTTTCATTCCCCGGACAAACCGGTTTTTATAGTGGCAAAGTAAGGGATGTCTATTATTTTTCGGATTACCTGGTGATGATTGCTTCAGACAGGATATCCGCATTTGATGTGATATTACCTCGCCCCATTCCATTCAAGGGTCAGGTATTAAATCAGATCGCGGCGTATATGTTAAAAGCTACGAGTGATATTTGTCCCAACTGGCTATTATCTGTACCCGCACCGCAGGCTGCTATTGGTTTAAGATGCGAACCGTTTCGGGTAGATATGGTAGTAAGGGGAAATCTTACAGGTCATGTAAATAATTTTTCGATTCATGGAAATGCGTTGAACGAAATTGAAGTGAAGAAAGCAATCAAAGAAGAACAAAGTAAGGGTGGAGAAATGACGTGGTACATTTCGTGCGATCAGATCTATCCGCAGCCAAATTATTTTATTGATGCACCGGCAATGGATCCGGTAATGGTTCCCTGGATCACTGAAAGTTATAAGATGACGGGCTTTCTTTACTGGGCAGCAAATTTCTGGACAGAAACACCAAATCCCTGGCTCGATGCGGTTACATTTATTTCAGGATACTTATGCAGCGACGGGTATGTGCTTAATGGTGAAGGGTCTCTCTTGTATCCGGGAGATTTTGTGAATAGATATACCCGTCAGCCTGATGTAAATGGTCCTGTTTCATCTATACGTTTCGAACTTTTGCGTGAAGGCATTGAGGATTATGATTATATACA
>Ga0207648_10002290_pt1 | contig 20680 bp, 13 predicted proteins | sample KBSMisM32_FD_184310 | JGI IMG/M metagenome (GOLD analysis project Ga0207648, IMG submission 184310) | Miscanthus rhizosphere microbial communities from Kellogg Biological Station, Michigan, USA - KBS Miscanthus M3-2 (SPAdes) (version 2) | ecosystem: Host-associated > Plants > Roots >...
TGAGGGCCTCAAGCGCAATGGCCCGCCCATGGGCCGCCTCGGCATGCCCGGGCTTTGCGGCGATGGCGCGCTCGAAGCAAGCCAGTGCCGACTCGTTCTGCTCCTTGGCGAGATAGGCGGAGCCCCGCGCCTGTTCGATGGCTGCGCCAAGCTGAGTATCAGGTGTGGCGACATCCGCCAGCAGATCCAGCGCCTCATCCGGCCGGCCGGTAGCATTGAAAACCTCGGCCAAAGCCAGAATGCAGGGCAGCAGGTCTTTCTTGCGCGCCAGTGCCGCGCGCAGCGCGGCCTCCGCCCCCGCCAGATCCATCACGCTCTGCAAGACCAGCCCAAGCCCATAATGGCCGTCCGCCAGTTCAGGCGCCATCGCAATGGCGTCGGTGAATTGCGCTTTGGCTTCGGCATGACGGCCCTGATACCGCAACACATGGCCCAGGCCGGTGGCGATCATGGGAATGCCGGGAGCTTGCGCGCGGGCTTGGCGAAAATGATATTCCGCCTCGGGAAACTGACCTCGCCCCGCCGCGGCGACGGCTTGGCGCAGAAGCGCCGCAAGCTGTGGGCTGGCTGTCGGATACATGATTGCAATCTAGCCAAAAAAAAGCTTGGCGGCAGCCCCGCAATCCGTGCGGATCTCTCCGCCGCCCGAAGGACGCTATTTGCCGTTAGCGCGCTACTTTAATCCCAGCGCCGCGCGCATGTCGCTGGCCAGCATGGCCTTAGGATAGACCGGGGCGCCCTGGTCAAATTTCTTGGCCGTAGAAAGGCCGCCCACGACCACCGGCTCATAACCGGCATCGGTGACCAGCCGCTTGACGACTGTTAGCGCCTCTTCATCGTCAGCTGCCAATTCGATGCCATAAAGCTCGCCCGGATGATGGCCGTACCGAGCCAAATCGGCGTAAGTGATGGCGTTGAAGGCGCGGACAAGCCTTGTGCCAGGCAGATAGATGGGGCCCATCACTCCGGTGCCTTTTGCAAGTGCCTCCTTGGCCATATCGCCATCGCGTCCCAAGTAGGGATTGCAGGTGTCGATTACAATTTTTCCCTTCAGCTCGGCGGCATAGTCGCGGCCAATCTGCGGAAGTGCCGCATAGGGCACGGTAACGACCACCACGTCGCCCCAGGCCGCCGCCTGCCGAGGGGTGCCCACTTGGGCATTGCGACCAAGCCGCGCCGCCAATTCCTTGACCGGCACCAGGTTGCGGGCCGAAAGCATCACTTGGTAGCCGGCCTCTGTCCAAATCTTGGCCAATGTGCCCCCGATATGGCCGGCACCAATGAAACCGATCTTGGGCTTGCCAGTCTGTGCTACAGCCGCGGCGGGTAAAGCCACAGCCGCGATCGTCGCCCCGATCAATAGACGACGCGACAGTGTCCGGTTGCTTTCATAGACCACGGCATCCTCCACTCACGAAAGTCCCATGCGGAAATTACTCCGAGCCCAATATCGCCATAGCTTAGCACAACGGTGCGCCTCTCCGGACGATTGTGCCGCATTTTCTACCGGCTTCCGAGTGGCAGAGAACAGTTATCCGGACTCGGGACCCGACTTTGGCGGGGGCGATCGGACTTCTACCATTCGGAGTGGGAACCGCTTCTGATCGGCTTCCGGCCGAGCCCGCGCAGAAATCGAAAATGGCTTTTCACGGCCTCGGCATATGTATCGAATTGTTTGTATGGCAGACGGAATTCAAGCGCTGTGTCGCGGACAATCGGCCTGATCGTCGTATAGTGAGCATGGCTCATTGACGGAAATAGGTGATGCTCGATCTGATGATTCAAACCGCCAGTGAACCAATTCCAGAAAGGACTTGAGTTCGCGAAGTTGACTGTCGTTCGCATCTGATGGGCAGCCCATTCCCCAGCCACATGCGTGCTCGGTGCGATAAAGGCCGCGCTTTCCACCTGGTGCGCCATGCTGAATACAAACGCCAGAGAAAGCCCCACCGTGATTTGATAGACCAAAAATCCCGCCACCGCGCGCTCGAATGGCAAGACGATAAATGGCAACCCCACAAAGATCGCCAGGTACACCGCCTTTGACAGCCAGAATTCGCATTTTTCCGCACCGGACATTGCTGGAATATTGCGGTACGAATTCATGCGAAGCGTGAAATACTGGACAAAATCCTTCACGAAAACCATTTCGATAGCGTTGACGGCGTAAAGAGCCAGCACGAATAGGTGCTGGCCTCTGAAGCGCGCCTGCCACGGCCGATGGGGGGAAAGCCTCAAAAAGCCGCGCGTCTCCAGGTCGTCATCCCATTCTTGAATATTGGTGAACCTGTGATGCAACACATGGTGCTTGTAGCTCCACAAATACCGGCTGGGGCCCAGCGCCATCGAGGTCAGTATCGCCACGGTTGTATTGACGCGGCGATTCGAGGAAATCGAGCCGTGATTGGCATCGTGAAATATGTTGAAGCCAACCGCGCTGGCTGCCAGTCCGTATGATAGGGCAAACGCAAGCTGCAGCCATAGGGACTTGGCGCTGAGCATCAGGATGAATGAGGCCAAAAACCATCCAGCTACGATGCCGGCTTTTCTCCAGAAAATTGGATTGCCTTTTTGAAGATGGGCAGAGAGTGCGCCGTTGACCCGGCTTCGAACCGTCGGCAAAAAATCACCTGCGCCATCAAAGGTGACGCACGCCGATCCCTCTTGCTCATTCCGCCCCACCTGGGGACCATACACAGGTAACGGCGGACGATGCCAGGACCGGACGGCCATTATTTTGCGGATGCGAAAGTTCCAGATGGCGTTTGCCGTATCACGCTCATGGATGCGTTACCGCTAATAATTGTTAAGCGCCGCAGTGGGGGCATGAGAATGTCCCCTTTGCGCCAACGGCGGACATTCCCGGCGACGGAATATCCTCCATTCCTGGCTATTTTGCCGCCTGCGTCGGCGCGGTCGAACCGGGCTGGATTGGTGCCTGTGTCTTGACGTCCCGGCCTGCCTGGCTCTTTTCCATTTCGCGCAAAATATCGCCCCTCTGCAGATTCAAATATTGCCCGACATCGGTCTTGTAAACGCCGCGCAGGAAGGCGAGGTCGGCATCGGACAAGGCAGCCGTCTTCAGATTCTCATCGCAGTCCGGTGTCAGCAGGTTGGTGACGCTGGGCAATGGCCGGCAGGCCGCGAAGGCCTCGGTTTTCAATAAGGTCAGCATCGCGACATAATCGGCTATGGTGCCGACTTGCCGGCCATCGACCTTTCTTATATCGACGACGACCAAAACATTGGAAAGATTTGTTGGGATGCCGTCACCCAGATGGGAATCCTGGGCGAAGAAACATGGCGCCAAGCTGCAAAAACCGGTTACATCCGGATAGGGACTTTCCCGCGCTCCGGGAGCACCATGCGCCTGCGTGGTCTTGGTGCCGTACCAGGCTTGAATTGGCGCAATTACTTGCGACAATTTCCGGCGGTGATACGCGCCGTCATTGTCGCCGAGATTGCCCTTCCGGTCCGCGCTCGCCGCGATTTGGGTCATCAACGTCTGGGGCTCCGGGGCAAAAGCGACCGTGACGTTCGGCGCGCAGGGCTGGTTCGTCGCCACCCGCGCCCCCACCGACTGGGCGTCTTTCCTGATGCGCTCGGCGACCGCCGCATTCTCTTCCGGCTTCAGACCGATCACCAGCGGACAAATCGGCAGGGTCCAGCGCGCCAGCTTTCCGGTGGCATAGCCGGTGCCATAGGCCGGCGCGACCGTGGACCGGATGAAGTCGCGCAAGATTTCCGTGCGCGCTTTCGGCGTTTGACCCGTCACGGTCACGCTTTCGGTCCTATTTTGCGCCGACGCGGCGAGCGGCTGCAGCAGAATCGCCAGGAAAACAGCTACTGTATATCCGAACTTCACGGCACACCTGTCATATTGCGTGCCGTAACAGACTAGGACGAATGTCCGCTTTGGGTCAAAAGCGGCCAATCAGCCCAATGTCTGCAAGTCGCGCTACAGGAGTTCGGCGCTGACCGTCTGTCAGCCTGATGGGCCAACATCGCCGCGACGCGATGCCAGCGCGCGCCCGACCCCGATGACGATGAGCGCGGCCAGCACATACCCGAGTGCGACTGCCAGCAAGCTGGAAGTGTAAGCGCCACTCGCCTGCCTTAACACGCCCATGATGCTCGGTCCGAAGAAACCGCCGAAACTGCCAAGGGTACTGAAGAGGCCAATGCCACCGGCCAGAGCTGTGCCGCGTAGGAACGATGATGGTAAGGTAAAAAAGGGACCGTAAGCGGCGAAGTTGGATATCACTGCCAAAGCGAGGGCCCCGAGCACGATGATGTGGGAATGCGCAATGCTCACCAGGACCACACCTGAAGCGGCAAGCAGAAAGGGAAGCGCCACATGCCAGATGCGTTCGCCCCTTATAGAACTGGAACGCCCAACGAGAATCATCGCGGGAATACCTCCCACAAATAGCAATGCGATGATGAAGCCGATTGCGAGGTTGGAGAAGTCCATCGCTTGCAAGATTTGCGGAGCCCATAATGCGAGCCCGTAAGCGGCAGCTTGGAAGGTGAATGAGGCTAGACCGAGCGCCAAAAGGCGCGGGTCGCGCAAGGCTGACCAAAGATCAGGTTGCCCCTGCGGCTCCCCAGCAGAGCAGCGCTCGGCGATGGTTTTTTTCTCGTCGGTATTGAGCCACGGCGCATCCTTTGGGCGGTCGGGCAACAGTTTAAGAGTGACAAAAGAAAGCAGAAAGGCGGGCAGCCCTTCGATGAGAAACATCCATTGCCAGCCGTGAATGCCGGCCAATCCGTCCATTTTGAGAACGAGTGTGGAGAGCGGTCCGCCGATTACGTACGATAACGGAATGGCGACCATGAAATACGAGGTAAAGCGCGCAAGGTGGCCCCTGGGAAACCAATAGGTCAGATAGAGGAACATGCCTGGAGCAAAACCAGCCTCGGCGATGCCCAGAAAGAAACGCAATACGTAGAAACTTGTTGGGCTATGCACCAGCGCGGTAGACGCCGACAGCAAACCCCAAACCGCTAAGATGCAGAAAACCCAGCGTCTGGCCCCAATCCGTTCGAGGATCACATTGGCAGGCACTTGGAACAATGCATAGCCCATGAAGAAGATGCCCGCCCCGAACCCGAACACCGAGGGCGAAAAACCCAATTGCTTGTTCATGGTGAGGGCCGCGTAACTGACATTCGAGCGGTCGATGAAGTTCACCAGGTAGAGTAGCCCCATGAATGGGATCAGCCGCCAGGCACACTTGGTGAATACTTGGTCTTGTTCAGACACCCCAGCCCCCACAGCCATTATTTCAGGCCATTGAGCCAGACGGTGCTGCCACTGGCAACGGGGGTGCGGATTGGTAGCAAGCGCCGTTATTTCGGCGCGTCACGTGGCGGCGCAAGGCCGCAGCGGGTTGCGATTTCACCGGATATACGGTCACAGCGAATGTCCGCTTTGGATCAGAAGCGGTCATTCGGCCCAATGTCCGCTTTGCGCCAGAAGCGGACATCGGCCCCAACGGTTGGAAACTTCGCGAAAGCGCCGACAGGCGATAAGGTGAATGCTCTTCCCGGAAAATACTTTCAGGGCGTCGTTGGCATCACCGGTGGCTGTGGCGTGGTGAATGCGGTCATAAGCCAGTGGTTATAGTTCGGGTTCGGTTTCCATCCCGGCTTGCAGCCGCAGTCCACCAAAAACTTCCAGAGAATTTCCTCGGCCCTCGACCTGACTTGACGGTCCGTGACGCGTTTGGCGTCCCGGTCCTGCGCGAGCGCCTGCATCTCCGCCGCGTATACTTCAAACGCATCCATCTTCGTCAAGTTGATGGCCGTGGCAAAGCCGCGTTCGGCGGTCAATTGACAAGCTTGCCACTCGGAATAGGTCGTAAATTCCTTCGCGGTCCATTTGGTTTTGCAATCGGCCGTCTCGTGCTTCAATTCGGCGGCAGCTCTTGGCATGAGGGACTTGTTGTAGCCGTCCGCACAGCCTGCCAGCATCAGCGCGGAAAGGACGATCGTCAGGGACAATTTCATGTCTGCGTCTCCCATTCGGCAGTGTTACCGTTTGACCCGAGGTTGCAGGTGTCAGTGCGGGTACCAACCCTGGGGGTGGCAACAGTCCCCACCGCCAGGCATTATATCAGAACCGGCTGCGGTTTTTCGGCTATTGCGCAGTGCCGGTGTGATGTAATTTCTGGGCAGCCACCGCTCCTTTATCGAGGCGAGCCATGACACAGATTTTTAGGCCCTCCCGCCGGCGCATGTTGGATGTTTTGGCGGCCGCGCTCATTCTAGGCCCCGCATCCACGGCCCTGGCGCAAGGTGGTTCCGCCCTCAAGATAGCCACAATCGGCGCCGGCAACGAAGGCGGCGCGCTGGGAACGATGTTCGCCAAGCTGGGCCATCCGGTGATGTTCTCGTCGCGCCATCCCGAACAACTCAAGGATCTCGTCGCCGCTGCCGGCCCCAACGCCCGGGCGGGATCGGTGGCCGAGGCGATCGCATTTGGCGACATCGTCTTTCTGGTCGTGCCCTATTCGGCGGTCGAACAGATCGGCCGGGATTACGGCAAGGCGCTCGCCGCCAAGCCTCTGGTTGTGGACGTCTCCAATCCGAGCGCCGCCCGCGACGGGGCTGCGCTCGCCAAATGGGTCGATGAACAGGGCGGCGCGGGCCTGGCGACGGCCAAACTGTTGCCCGGCGCGCGTATCGTGCGGGCCTTCAACGCGCTTGGGCACAACGGCATTCACGGCGCCGACGTTTTGAAAAAACCGCCGTCGGGGCAAACGGTTGGCGTACCCATTGCCGGCGACGATGCACAGGCCATCGCCTTGGCCACAAAATTGTTCAAGGAAACGCGCTTCGAATCGGTGCTGATAGGCGGCCTGGCCAAGGGAAAATATCTGGTCTCGGGATCGGTCATCAGCGGCGAGCACACGCCCGACGAGCTTCGCAAGATTGCGGCAAGCCTGAAATAATTTTGGGGTTCGGAGCGGTCCGCGTAGCGGACGAAACGATCCGGTGGATCGTTTCGAGCGACGAACGCGCCGAGCACAAGCGAGGCGCCGGGCAATAGACTGGCAAGCTTTTCAAAAGCGAATTGTCACCGTCGTGCCGCCGCCCTCACTGTCGGCGATTCCCACCGTGGCGTTGTGAACGGTGGCGATCTGGCGCACCAGGGTCAGGCCGACGCCGCTTCCCTGCCGCTTGGTGGTGAAGAAGGGAACGAATACCTTCTCGCGCTGTTCCAGGGCGATGCCGGGGCCATTGTCGGCAACCGCGATCGCCACCCGCCCATTGTCCTGGAAGGCGGACAGTGCAATCCGCCCGCCCGGTTCGTCGCGCAACGCCTCCATGGCATTGCGCATCAGGTTGATCAGCGCCTGATCCAACAGTTCGGCATCCGCCGCGACTTCCAATGTGTCGGGCTCGATCGAAAGGCTGAGGGTGATGCTGCGGCTGGCAAGCTCGCCGGCCAACAGCCTCTGAAGCCGGCTGAAGAGTCGGCGCACCGGCACGATTTCGATCTTGGCCACCATCCGTCGGGTGATGCGGCGATGGTTCTGGACAAAATGCAGCAAGCCCTCGCTGCGCCGCGCCATGGTTTCCAAGGCTTCCGCCGCATCGGACAGGGAGGCATGCCGCTCATCCTCCGCCGGCAGGCTCGCCAGCACTTCCTGCACCAAGGCTTGCGCGCTGGCCGCCAGCGAGGTGATGGGCGTCAGCGAGTTGGTCACCTCATGCGCCATCACGCGGATTACGGTCTGCCAGGCGGCCAGTTCCTGGGCGGTGAGTTCGGTTTCGATATTCTGCAGAGAAATCAGCCGCCGCCGCGTTCCCGACAGCATCACGCCGGTTGCGGCCGCCTTCAACTGCAGGGCGCCGGAATTGCGCTCCATGCGCACGATGGCGGCTTCGCCCGGCTTCAAGGCATCGAGCCCGGTCGCAAAGGCTGCGCCGTAGCGGACAAATTGGCTTGCCTCGCTGCAGGCGCTTTCGAACAGCCGGCGGGCGGCCAGGTTGAGCAACTGCACCGACCCATTCTCATCGACCGAGATCAGTGCCACCGGCACATGGGCGAGCAGGGTTTGAAGATAATAGGCCTGTTCGGCGCGTTCGGCCTGGCCGCTGCGCAGTTGGTCCAACACCCGCGTCATCGAAGCGCCCAATTCCGCAAAGGATTGGTCGCGCGAGAATGAGGCAAAGCTGGCCGAGTTGTCGCCGAAGGCCATCGCGTTCAGGAAGCGCGCCACTTCGCGCCCGGAACGGGAGGCAAAATGCGCCAACAGGGCGGCTTGGGCGGCAAGACCGCACGCCGCCAGGGCGATGGTTACATACCAGTCGGTCTTGGCGGCCATCCAGGCCAGCATCGCCAGCGTCGCAGCCAGGCCGGCAACCCGCAGGAAGATTCCGATCTCGAAGCGGCTATAGGCCATATTTTTCCATGCGCCGGTAAAGCGAGGTCCGCGTCAGCCCCAGTGCTTCCGCGGTGCGGCTGATGTTCTTGCCATGCTTCTCCAGCGCGCGGCCGATGGCGGCCTTTTCCACATCGTCCAGCCGCGAAGTGCCGCCCGCCGTTTCCGGTGACGGCTGCGTGCCCGACAAGGGAAAATCACCCGGCTCCAGAAAATTGGTTTCGCTGAGGATGACGGCGCGCTCCACCGCGTGGCGCAAGGCGCGGACATTGCCGGGCCAGGACCAATCGGTCAGAAGATCGATCGATGCCGGGGACAGCCTTTTGGCCGGGAAGTTGTATTTCTGGGCATAGAGACCGGCATAATGTTCCAGCAGCATGGGGATGTCTTCCTTGCGCTCCCGAAGCGGCGGCAGGACGATCTCAACCGTGTTGATGCGATAGAGCAGGTCCTGGCGGAACAGGCTTTCATTGGCCAGCCTGTCCGGCTCCAGGTTGGTGGCGCAGATCAGCCGGACATCGAATGGTTCGGCTTTGTCGCTGCCGACCGGCACGACTTCGCGCCGTTCCATGGCGGTGAGCAGCTTGCTTTGCAGGTGAAGAGGCACATTGCCGATCTCGTCCAGGAACAAGGTCCCGCCGGTGGCGGCCCGGAAGAAACCGGTGCGGTCCTGTTTCGCGTCGGTGAAGGCGCCGCGGCGATGGCCGAACAATTCGCTCTCGAACAGTTGCGGCGACAGCGCGCCCAGATCGACCCTTAGGAACACTTCATTGGCGCGGGCCGACCAGCGGTGGATTTCCCGTGCCACCAACTCCTTGCCCGTGCCGTTCTCACCCAGGATCAGCACATTGGCGTCCGTCGGCGCGGTGCGGCGGATGGCGGCAAACACTTTGCGCATGGCGGGCGCGCTGCCGATCATCTCGGTTTCGCTATGGGTGGCGGCCGCCAGCCCCAGGTTGCGCTGGCGCAAATCGCTCGCCTCGAGCTTGGAACGCCGCAGGTTCAAGGCCGCCATCAAGGTCGCGACCAACCGCTCATTCTCCCAAGGCTTGGTGACAAAGTCGGCGGCGCCGCGCTTCATGGCATCCACCGCCAGTTCGAGATCGCTGTGCGCGGTCACCAGCACCACCACCGCCTGCGGGTCGATGGCGAGCACCTGGGAGAGACAGGCCAGGCCTTCGGAACCGTCATCCGCCCCGGCCGAGAAATTCATGTCCAGCAGCAGGACATCGAACCCTCCACGCCGCACCAGGGTGGCCAGTTGGGTCGGGTCACTCAGGGTCTGGACCGAGGCGAAGTGGCGCTTCAGCAGCAGCCGGGCCGCATGAAGAATGTCCTCATTGTCGTCGACCACCAGGATGCGGCCGCCGGAAGAATTTGTCGCCACGGTCATGTCCGGAAACGAACAGGTGTCCGCCTTACCTGTACGCCAGCGGACAGTTCTTGGCCAGACAATACACTAACTCATTGATATGTATAGAACAAATCCTGGCATTTACCTTGCGTAAAGCAGCCCATGACCGACGCGGGAATGGACCGGATTATTGCGCCCAAGCCCCTTTGGCGCCGTTACGCGCCTTGGGCCGCGGGAGCGGTCGCGATCGCCGGCCTGGCCATCTGGGCGCTGTTGGGGACGGGGGGCAACGTATACCGCGTGCCGGCCAACCGCCTGACCATCGGCACCGCCACCGAGGGGCCGTTCGAAGACTATATCGCCGTGCGCGGCACGGTGGCGCCGTACACCACCGCCTATCTCACCACCGACCAGGGCGGCACGGTGAAACAGATCCTGATCGAGGACGGCGCGCGGGTGAAGGCCGGTCAGCCCATGATCGTGCTGTCCAATCCGGCGCTGCAGCTGCAGGTCGCGGCCCAGCAGCTCACCTTCGAACAGACCCGCTTCAAGTACCAGCATGACCTGTTGGATATCGAGCACCAGATCAGCAAGCTCAAGAACGACCTGGAGCGCGACAAGATCCTGCTGGACGGCAATGCCATCGCGCCCAGCACCTACAAGCAGGAACAGGAAGAATATAATTATTACGTCAAGCTCCGCGCCGCCACCATCGCCTCGGCCGAAGCCGAGCAGCGCGTGCGCGCCACCCAGCTGACCGGCCAGGCCGCCGGCGCCAAGAGCGACATCGCCAATGCCGGAGTGGAGGCGCTCACGATCCGCGCGCCGATGGACGGGCAGCTCACCGCCCTGGATGCGGAAGTGGGCCAGTCCAAGGCGCCGGGCGCGGTGCTGGGACAGGTGAATTCCGCCGACCGTTTCAAGCTTCAGGCGCAAGTCGATGAATTTTATCTGGGCCGCGTGGTGGTCGGGCAGGACACCTTGTTCTCGGTCGACGACCGCAATTATCGCGCGCGGGTGGCAAAGGTCTATCCGCAAGTCACCAACGGCACTTTCAAGGTCGATCTCTATTTCAACGGCGCCTCGCCCACGGGAATTCATGTCGGCCAGGCCATCGATCTGAAAGTCGAGTTGGGCGGCGCGTCGCGCGCGGTGACGGTGCCCAACGGCCCCTTCTACCAGGACACCGGCGGCAATTGGGTGTTCGCGCTGGATCCCGCCGGCCGCTATGCCGTGCGCCGCAATGTGCGCCTGGGCCGCCGCAATCCCGACCGTGTCGAGGTGGTGGATGGGCTCAAGCCCGGCGAGAAGATCATCATCTCCGGTTACGAAGCTTTCCAGAAAATGGACCGGGTCGAGTTCGGCCGGTCCGACGAAAATCCATAGGGGCCCCCATGATTGCCATGAAGAATTTGTCGAAAGTCTATCGCACCACCGAAGTGGAAACGACCGCGCTGCGCGACATGAATCTGGAAATCCGCAAGGGCGAATTCGTCGCGGTGATGGGGCCATCCGGCTGCGGCAAGTCCACCTTCCTGAACATCGTGGGCATGTTGGACAGCCCTTCTGCCGGCGAGTACTGGTTCGACGGCCGCAACATCGCCGGCTACCCGGAAGCGCAACTGGCGCAGCTGCGCAAGAACGCCATCGGCTTCGTGTTCCAGAGCTTCAACCTGATCGACGAATTGAATGTGCTGGAGAATGTCGAATTGGCGCTGCTCTATCATTCCGACGTCTCGGCATCGGAGCGCCGCAAGCGGGCAAATGAAGCGCTGGAACGGGTCAAGATCGGCCACCGGGCCCGCCACATGCCCTCGCAGCTCTCCGGCGGCCAGCAGCAGCGCGTCGCCGTGGCCCGCGCGGTGGTGGCCCGGCCCAAGCTGATTCTGGCGGACGAGCCGACGGGCAACCTGGACACCGCCAATGGCGAGGAGGTGATGCAGCTTCTCACCCAGCTGAACGACGACGGCACCACCATCGCCATGGTCACGCATTCTCATTCTCACGCCGAATATGCCCACCGCGTCGTCAACCTGTTGGACGGCGCCGTCGTCACTGAAAGCCTCCGCCAGGTTCTTTAAACATAGAGTCCTTTAGAGGTCCGTCATGCTGCGGAATTACCTCGTCACTGCCCTGCGCAACGTCATCCGCCACAAGCTGTACAGCTTCATCAACATTGCCGGGTTGGCGCTGGGCCTGACCTGCGTCATCCTGATCGCGCTGTTCATTCGCGACGAGACGTCCTTCGACAAATGGGTTCCCGATAGCGAAAATCTGTACCGGCTGGACCAGACCTATCTGCTGCCGGGGCGCGCGCCGCTGGCTTTGGCCGCTTCGGACTTTCCCCTGCCGGCCTTGCTGAAAGACAATCTGCCGGAAGTGACTGCCATGACCCGGTTTTGGCCGCGCGCCAAAACGGTGACGATCGGCAACCGCTCTTTCGCGCAAGACATCGCGGAAGTGGACAGCAATTTTTTCCAGGTCATCCGCTTTCCCCTGCTGGCGGGAGATCCCGCCAGCGTGTTGAGTCGGACAGATTCCATCGTGCTGTCGCAATCCCTGGCGCGCAAATTTTTCGGCAGCGCCGATCCGGTGGACAAGACGCTGAGAGTGAACAAGCAGAATTGTCCGATTTCCTTCGCCTCTGTCGCCTCGATCTCCTGCGCCAATGACGCGGTTGTCCTGCAGGTGACCGGCGTGATGCGGGATCTGCCGCACAACAGCCACATGCTGGCGGAGGCGGTTATCCCGCATACCTCGCCCGCCGACGCCATCACTCAGTTTTTCAAGGAGCATTGGATCGGGGCCAACGGCTATGGCTATGTCCGATTGGCGCCGGGCAGCGACCCCGCGAAAGTGGCGCAAAAGATTCCCCCTTTGCTGGACCGCAGTATCAATGTCCTGCAGGAGCTGGGAATGCCGCTCAAGGCCAGCAAGGTGATTTCGGTCCGACTGGTGCCTTTCTCCGCTGCACATTTGGACAGCCAGGCCGAGACGGGAAACATGGTGCCGCCCGGCAGTCCCGTCATGCTGTATGGCTTGGGGATGATCGGCGCGCTTATTCTGCTGGTCGCCTGTTTCAATTTCACCAATCTGGCCACGGCGCGGGCGATGCTCAGGGCGCGGGAAATCGCCTTGCGCAAATGCGCAGGCGCGCGCCGCTCGCAGATCGTGCTTCAGTTTCTCGGCGAATCTCTGCTGACGGCATTTCTGGCCCTGGTTCTGGCATTCAGCCTGACGGAAATGCTGTTGCCGGCTTACGACAGGTTCCTCCAGCGCCCCATAGCCCTTCATTATTTCGAGGATTGGCGGCTCATCGCCCTGATCGTGGCCATCGCCGCCGCCGCCGGCCTGGTCAGCGGCTTTTATCCCGCCCTGGTCCTGTCACGCTTCCGCCCCGCGCCGGTGCTGCGCGCCAACGAAGCCGGCCATACCGGTTCATCGCGGTTGCGGTCGGTGCTGGTGATCCTGCAGTTCACCGTCGCCATCGGCCTGGCCATCGTCACGCTGGTGGTATTCACGCAGATCGATTTCATGCGTCAGCAAAGCCTGGGCTTCAGGCGCGACAATGTCCTGGTGGTCTCCACCTATCGCCGCATGACGGATGCCGCCCGCGAAAGCTTCGTCGCCGAACTTCGCCGTCACCCCGGAGTCCTTGAGGTGGCGCAATCCGCGGATATCCCGTTTTCCGGCAGCGAATATCTTGCGCAGATGCGGCTTCCCGGTCATCCGGAATATCTTTCGATGCTCAAGCAATTGATCACGCCCGAATATTTCCGCCTCTATGACATTCGGCTGTTGGCAGGCCGCTATTTGTCCGACGCGCATGGCGAGGACCGGATCAAAAATCCCCTTCCCCCCGACAATGACGGTCGCAACATCATGATAAACCGGGCAGCGGCGGCGCGCTTCGGGTTCGCGCCGGCGCAAGCCATCGGCAAGACGGTTCTCTTTGGACCCAGCCGCGTGACTATTGTCGGCGTTGTGGCCGATGCCCGCATCAATGGGGCCCGCGATCCGGCGCGGGCCATGATCTACCTCTTTGACCGCACCGACTCCGATCATATTTCGGTGCGGATAGCGCCAGGGCATGTGCCGGAAACGATGGCTTTCATCGACAGGAACTGGCGCCGCTTTGCGCCGAATGTCGCGATCGAGCGCAAATTCCTGGATGACGAATTCGAGAAGCTGTATCAGGGCGAAGGGCGTCAAGGACAAATATTCGGCCTGTTTGTCGGCATTGCCATCTTCATCGCCTGTTTGGGACTGTTCGGGTTGGCTGCGTCCACGGCCGGACGCCGCACCAAGGAGATCGGCATTCGCAAGGCCTTCGGCGCGCGCACGCGCGACGTGACGCTGTTGCTGTTGTGGCAATTCTCCATTCCGGTGCTGGTGGCCAATGCCATCGCCTGGCCCCTTGCCTGGTACTATCTGCAGGACTGGCTGCAAGGCTTCGCCGATCACGTTTCGCTCAATCCCGGCTATTTCGCGGGCGCCGGCCTGGCCGCCTTGCTGATTGCCTGGGCGACCATTCTCGCCCATGCCCTACGCGTCGCCCGCGCCAACCCCATCCACGCCCTGCGCTACGAATAGGAATCCCGCCATGTTCCGCAACTATCTGGTCATCGCCCTGCGCAACATCACCCGCCACAAGCTCTACAGCTTCATCAATATCGCCGGCCTGGCGGTGGGGCTGGCCTGCCTGATCCTGATCATCCTGTTCATGCGCGACGAACTCTCCTACGACAAATGGATTGCCGGCAGCGACAAGCTCTACCGCGTCGAAGTCACCTTCCATGTCCCCGACCGGCCCGACATTGTGCTGTCCCAGACCTCCATGCCTCTGCCCTTGGCGATGAAGGACCATCTTCCCGAGGTTCGCGCCGCCACGCGGCTGGCCTTGCAGACGCCGGCGATCACCGTGGACGGCCGTCAGTTCACGGATACGGTCGCTGTGGTCGATCCGAACTTCCTGCAAGTGATCCCCCTGCCGCTGGTTTCGGGCGATTCGCGCGCGGCGCTGGCGAATCCGGAATCGGTGATCCTCTCGCAATCCGTCGCCCGCAAGTATTTCGGAGACGGCAATCCCATCGGAAAATCCATTTCCGTCTTGAGACCGCCATGCCCGCCCGCGGCAGCCACCTGCGACAATTCCACCGTGCCGTTGAAGGTGACGGCGGTGATGCGGGACCTGCCGCACAATACCCAGCTTGTCGCCGACCTGATGATCCCCAACACCTCGATCGTGGACCGCATGGATCAGCAGGCCAAGCTCTGCTGGGTTTGCAACAATAGAAGCTACGGGTATGTGGTCCTCGCGCCAGGCGCAAATCCCGGCCAGGTGCTGGCCAAGCTCAAGCCGGTTCTCGACCGTTCCATCGACCTGTCGGCCTTCACCACCATCAAGCTTCCCGGTAGCCAAATCCTGCAGCCGCGGCTGGTGCCTTTCCGGGATGCGCATCTGACCACCGACCGCTACTTCGGCATGAAGCCGCCGGGAAGTTGGACCACGCTCTACGGCATCGGCGTGATCGGGCTTTTGATCCTGCTGGTGGCCTGCTTCAACTTTATGAACTTGGCGACCGCCCGCGCCACCATGCGGGCGCGGGAAATCTCCTTGCGCAAATGCGTCGGCGCCACCCGCGGTCAGTTGATTGCCCAGTTCCTGGGCGAGTCCGTGCTGATCGCCCTGCTGGCGCTGGTCGTTGCGCTGGCCCTGGTGGAGGTCCTGCTGCCCTCCTATGGACGGTTCCTTCAGGTGCCGCTGACCCTTCACTATCTGGAGGATTGGCTTTTGATTTTGGGCATTGTCGGCATTGCCGCTCTCGCGGGTCTGATCGCCGGCTTCTATCCGGCGCTGGTGCTGTCGGGCTTTCGTCCCGCCGCCGTCTTGCGCGCCAACCAATCCGGCAATCCCGGCTCCGGTACCTTGCGCACGATTCTGGTTGTGCTGCAATTTGCGGTCTCCATCGGGCTCGCCATAGCCGCGACGGTGGTGTTTCAGCAGATCGATTTTGTGCGGCATCTCGATCTGGGCTTCCGCCGCGACAATATCGTGATCACCGGCACCAACCGGCTGTCGCCGGCGGGCATGGAGGCCTTTGCCCAGGCGCTGGCCAGGGGCCCCGGCATAATCGGCGTGACACGCTCCTCTCAGATCGCCTTCAGCGGCGCCGGCAATGTGATGGTCGTCCAAAAGCCGGGCGATCAGCAGATGTACACGCCCACACATTTCGCGGTCACGCCGGATTACTTCCAGCTTTACGGCATCAAGATCGTCGCCGGGCGCGGCTTTGCCGTCAATCGGGGCGAAGATGTCTTCACCTATAGCGATGTCCTGAGCGCCCCCGACCAGGAAAAAAACGAGGGCCACAATGTCATGATCAACGCCAAACTGGCGCGCAGTCTGGGCTATGCGCCGTCAGAGATCGTGGGCCAGACCTTCATCTTCGGAAAAGCGCGCATGAAGGTGATCGGAGTCACGGCCGACACCTTGATTGAAGGCGCGCGCACGCCCGCTGTCGCGATGGTCTATGTCTATGCGCCCAAATTTCCGCAAAATCTTTCCATCCGCATTCAGTCTGGCCGGACGCAGGAAGCCATGGCCCATATCGAGCGGGTATCCCGCGCCTTTGTGCCCAGCGTGCTGATGACACGAACCTTCCTCGACGACACGTTTGAAAGGCTCTACAGCGCCGACAAGAAGCAGGGGCAGATGTTCGCGGCATTTGTGGCCGTGGCCATCGTCATCGCCTGCATGGGGCTGTTCGGCCTGGCTGCCTTCACCGCCGGGCGCCGCACCAAGGAGATCGGCATCCGTAAGGTGTTCGGGGCGCGCATCCGCGATGTTGTCTTCCTGCTGCTGTGGCAGTTCTCCATCCCGGTGCTGATCGCCAACCTGATCGCCTGGCCGATCGCCTGGTATTACCTGCATGGCTGGCTGCAGGGTTTCTCCTACCGCATTCCGCTCAGCCCGCTTTACTTCCTGGGCGCCGGGCTGGTGGCGTTGATGATCGCCTGGGCGACGGTGTTCTCGCACGCCCGCCGGGTTGCCGGCGCCAATCCCATCCACGCCTTGCGGTACGAGTGAGGACGCCATGATCCGCAACTATCTCACCATCGCATTCCGCAATCTCGTCCGGCACAAGCTGTTCAGCGTCATCAACATCGCGGGGCTGGCCATAGGCCTGGCCTGCGTGATCTTCGTCATCCTGTTTGTGCGGGATGAGCTGTCCTATGACCGTTGGATTCCGGGCACGGAAAATCTCTACCGGGTCGAATTGACGATCCAAGGCGGCGATCGCCCGCCATTTTCGATGGCGGTGGTTCCTTATGCCATGCCTCAGGCCATGCGCGATGAAGTTCCGGGCGTGACCGGCATGACGCGCTTTTATTCGGAAGGCATGACGCTGATCAGCGGCGACCGGCAGTTCTCGGAAAAAGTCAGTGTGGTGGATCCGGGATTCTTCAAGTTGATCCGCCTGCCTCTGGTGACCGGCGATCCGGAGAGGGTATTCCGTGAGCCGGACTCGGCGGTTCTGTCCCAGTCGGCGGTGCGCAAATATTTCGGCGACGCGGATCCCATCGGCCGCACTTTGGTCACCGGCCGCGGCGATTGCGCCCTGACCGACACCGACTGCAAGGCCGCCACCATTGCGCTGACGGTCACAGGCGTCATGCGCGACCTGCCGCACAACACCCAACTGATAGGCGATGTCTTCATCCCCAACACCTCCATTGCCGATCGCACCACCCAGGACATCAAGCGTAACTGGTTCTTCGAAAATGGCTGGGGATTTGTCAGCCTGGCGCCGGGCAGCGATCCGGCCGCCGTCATCGCCGGCATGGCGCCCTTGCTCGACCGGGTGGTGACGCCGGAGCTGCGGAAATTCAATGTCAAAATCATGGGCAGCAAGGCCTATCTGGTCCATCTGACGCCCTTCACCCAAGTGCATCTCAACTCTTCACAATGGTTGTTCAACATGACGCCGGCGGGAAGTTGGACCACGCTCTATGGCGTGATCGCCATCGGCGTGCTGATCCTTTTGGTCGCCTGCATCAATTTCATGAATTTGGCGACGGCGCGGGGAATGTTGCGGGCCCGCGAAATCGCCTTGCGCAAGACCATGGGCGCCAACCGCCGCCAGTTGGTGGCGCAATTTTTGGGCGAGGCGGTGCTGATGGCCGTGCTGGCGCTGATTTTGGCGCTGGCGCTGGTGGAAGTCCTGCTGCCGGCTTTCGGCAAGTTCCTGCAGCGGCCGATTGTCTTTCACTATTTCTCGGACTGGTGGCTGCTGCCCGCCTTGATCGGCATCGCGGCTGTTTCCGGATTGATCGGCGGCAGCTATCCGGCGCTGGTGCTGTCGGGCTTCCGGCCCGCCGTCACCTTGCGCGCCAACAGTGCGGGTCAGGCCGGCTCGGGGCGGCTGCGCAATATGCTGGTGGTGCTGCAGTTTGCCGTCTCCATCGGTCTCGGTATCGCCGCCGCCGTGGTGTTCGGCCAGATCAGCTACGCCCGCAATATCGATCTGGGATTCCAGCGCGACAATATCCTGGTCATGGGCTCCGGCAGCATGACGCCGGAAAAGCGTGACGCCTTTGTGAGGCTGCTGCGTGCCAATCCGGGCGTCATCGATGTCGGTCTGTCGAACATGGTGCCGTTCGACAACGGTCAGAGCCTGGTCACTATCCAGCTCCCGGGGCGTTCCGAGATCATCTCCCTCAACCAGATCACCACCGATCCCGGCTATCCCAAAGCCTATGGCATGCGGCTGATCGCCGGGCGCTATCTGTCGGAAACCCGCGGCGACGACCGCATGAACAGCGCCTTTTCCATGGACGGCGATCCCTTGAACGAAGGCCGCAACATCCTCGTCAACAGTGCAGGCGCGCAACGCCTGGGATTCTCGCCGCAGCAGGCGGTCGGAAAAATCATCCTGTTCAATCACAACCATGTGCGGATCGTCGGCGTGCTGTCCGACGCCAAGGTGAACGGCGCGCGTGAACCCATCAAGCCGACGGCTTTTGTCTATATCCCCAAATTTCCGATGCAGCTGACCTTGCGGCTGCGGCCGGACATGGTGCCGCAAACCATCGGTTTCATCGACCGGAACTGGCGGGCCTTCTCGCCCATCAGCGCGATGCAGCGCAGCTTCCTGACGGATCGTTACGGCAAGCTCTATCAAGTCGAGGAGCGGCAGGGCCAGATGTTCGGGGTCTTTGTGCTGGTCGCCATCTTCATCGCCTGTCTGGGCCTGTTCGGCCTGGCCGCATTCACCGCCGGACGCCGCACCAAGGAAATCGGCATCCGCAAAGTGTTCGGCGCCCGCACCGCGGATGTTGTTTGGCTGCTATTGTGGCAATTTTCGATTCCGGTGCTGATCGCCAATGCCATCGCCTGGCCGGTCGCCTGGTATTATCTGCACGGTTGGCTGCAGAGCTTTGCCTATCACATCGCGCTCAATCCGCTGTATTTCCTGGGCGCGGGCGTCATCGCCTTGATGATCGCTTGGGCCACGGTTTTCTCCCATGCCCGCCGGGTGGCGGGCGCCAATCCCATCCATGCGTTGCGCTATGAATAGAACTCTCATCCTCTTGCCTTTGCTTGCGCTGCTGGCCGGTTGTTCCACGCCGGTGCCGCAGGCTTTGTCGCCGGAACTGACGCCCAAGCGCTTTACCGGTCCGGTGGTGCCTGAAGCCCAGGTCTGGCCCAATGCCGATTGGTGGCAGGGCTTCGGCAATGCCGATCTCACCGCCCTGATCGCACAGGCACAGCAAGGCAATCGCGATCTCGCGGCGGCGGCGGCACGGGTGATGCAGGCCGAGGCGCAATCCACCATCCAGCGCTCGCAATTGTTCCCGCAGGTCGGAGCGCAGGCCGACCATGTCAATGCGGGATGCAGCGGCCAGAGCTGCCAACGCTTCGGCCGCGCCAAGTCTTTCGGACTGACCTTCAATGCCAGCTATGAATTGGATTTCTGGGGCTTGGCGCGCAACAATCTCCGCGCCGCCAACGAGCAGCTCAAATCCGCCCGCTTTGCCCAGCAGTCAGTGGCGCTGAGCGTGACCGCCAATGTCGCCAATCAATATTTCAATGTCCTGGCGATCCGGCGCCGGATCGCCATCGCCAATGAATATATCGCCGCCATCCAAAGCATCCTGGACGTCATCACGCTCAGGGTGAAAGCCGGGTCGGTTTCCCGTCTCGACCTGGCGCGGGAACAGGCGCAGATCGAGGCAGTGCGGGCGCAGCTTCCGGGCCTGGAGACGGCGGAGAAGCAAGCGCTGTTTTCGCTGGCGGTGCTGCTGGGCCGCCCGCCTGAGGATTTCGACATCAAGACGGTCGAACTCGACGCGATTTTAACGCCGAAAGTGGGCGCCGGCCTGCCGTCCGAACTGCTGTTGCGCCGCCCCGACATTGCCCAGGCGGAAGCCGGTCTTGCTTCCGCTCACGCCAATCTCGATGCCGCGCGCGCCGCTTTCCTGCCGCAGATATCGCTCACCGGCTCCGGCGGTTTCATCAGCAATGCCATCGGTACCCTGCTGCAGAGTTCCAATTTCAGCTACAGCTATGGCGCCAATCTGCTGCAGACCATTTTCGATGGCGGCCGGCTGGCGGGACAAAAGGACCTGGCCGAAGGGGTGCAGCGGGAATTCATCGCCAACTATCAGAGCGCGGCGTTGAACGCCTATGCCGATGTCGAGAATGCGCTGACCCAAGTCGCCAATACGGGTCGGGCGCAAGAGCATCTCAAGAGCGAAATCGTCGCGGCGAATGAGGCCTTCGCGATTTCCCAGCTCCAGTATCGCCAGGGCGCCACCGAACTTCTCGCCGTGTTGCAAGCGCAGCAGACGCTGTTTTCGGCGCAGGATCAGCTGGCGCAGATCACCTTGGCCAATCGCCAGGCCGCGGTGCATCTGTTCGAGGCCTTGG
>Ga0207648_10002291_pt1 | contig 20679 bp, 14 predicted proteins | sample KBSMisM32_FD_184310 | JGI IMG/M metagenome (GOLD analysis project Ga0207648, IMG submission 184310) | Miscanthus rhizosphere microbial communities from Kellogg Biological Station, Michigan, USA - KBS Miscanthus M3-2 (SPAdes) (version 2) | ecosystem: Host-associated > Plants > Roots >...
CTTTTAGTAGTTCCAGGAAATAGAGTTCACGGGAATAAAAGCCGCCGAAATTATTAATGACGGCTACCATAAATTCCTGTGGGAAATAAGTTTTCAGGTAAAGGCTCATGAAACTTTCCACGGCGAAGCTGGCAGAGTGCGCCTTATTGAAACTATAACCGGCAAAGCTTTCCATTTGCCGCCATATCTCTTTACTCAGTTCTGCATCACGCCCCAATGCTGCGGCCGAGCGGAAGAATTCTTCCCGGATCATATTGAACTGGTTATTGGACCGGTACTTCCCGCTCATGGCCCTGCGCAGTATATCAGATTTTCCCAGGCTAAGGCCTGCATAGTAATGCGCGATCTTGATCACATCTTCCTGGAAGACCATTACCCCGAATGTTTCTGATAAATGTTCTTCGAACAGCGGGTGCAAATATTTTATTGTTTCCCTGTTATGATAACGCTGAATATATTCTCTCATCATGCCGGATTGCGCCACACCCGGACGTATGATAGAAGAGGCGGCCACCAGGGTGAGATAATCATCACAACGCAATTTTTTTAATAGCTGACGCATGGCGGGCGATTCAATATAAAAACACCCAATGGTATTGGCATTACGTATCTGTGTCCTGATGCGTTCATCATTCTTGAAACGATTGGTATTATGAATATCAATATCGATCCCCCTGTTTTGTTTTACGAGTCGCAATGTTTCCTTGATATGGCCCAATCCGCGTTGGCTGAGAATATCGAATTTGTTTAGCCCGATATCTTCTGCGGTGAACATATCCATGTGTGCGGTGGGCAATCCTTTTGGCGGAAGGAATAGCGCAGCATAATTGGTAATGGGTTCATCCGAGATCAAAACACCACAGGGATGAACGGAAGGATATACCGGGAAACCCAGGATCATCTTGCCGTAGCGAAATATTTTTTTACCGATATGATCTCGTATGGAACTGCTTCGCTGTAATGTTTTGATCTCTTCATCAGGAAGGCCATATACTTTTCCCAACTGGCGGATAATGCCATCCCGCTTGAAAGTAGGGCAGGAGCCCAGTAATGCTACCCGCTCATGTCCATAACGCTTGAACATATAATCCATCACATCATCCCGGTCTGTCCAGGAGAAATCAATATCAAAATCGGGTGGGGAAGTGCGTTCGGGATTGAGGAAGCGTTCAAAGTAAAGGTTAAGCTCAATGGGATCTACATCTGTGATGCCGAGACAGTAAGCGATGATGGAATTGGCACCACTGCCTCTTCCCACATGATAATATCCCTGTGATTGCGCGTATTGAACAACATCATGATTAATGAGAAAGTAGGCAGTAAAGCCCAATGCAAAAATGGTTTTTAGCTCACTTTTCATTCTTTCTATGGCTGCTTTGTTTTTCTTCCCATAGCGACGCAGCAAACCGGAACTGGCCAGCTTTTCCAGTAATATGCGATCATCTTTTTGAGAACCTCCGAATACCTGTTTGGTCTTGTCTTTCCCGAAATCCATTTCAATGGAACAGGCATCCATAAGACGGTATGTGTTCATTACAATCCATGGGTATTGCCGGAAAAAATGCAATAGTTCTCCGGGAGCCAGGAAGGTTTCATCTCTTTCACAGCAATCTTCTTTCTCCAGCTTCGAGAGTAATTTATTCTTATCGATGGCACGCAATAAACAATGTGCATAGAAATGTTCGGCATCCTGTATGGTTACAGGCTGAAGGATCACGAATTTATCCTGGTGTAGTTTCCAGTCGACCCCAAACAGCCGGTTGATCTGTGAAGGTTTGATACCGATCTTTTCATGTGGTAATAATTGCCCGGGCTGTTTACCACTCACGGGATAGATCACAAAGCAATCGGTCTCACTACCATCAACAGGGATACTGTCGGGGAATTTTTTATCACTGACGAGATGTTCGGATATAAAACGATGAATACTGGCCAATCCCCTGTTATTACCCGCAATAAGAATACAGACCAGTGAATCTCCGTTACGGATCTCAGCGCCAAGTAGTGGCTTTATATTTCTTTCCCGGCAATGCTTTACAAAATCCCATGCATCATAGGTTGAATTGATATTGGTGAGCGTGAGTGCAGTCACCCCTTTATCAGCAGCGGTTTGCACCAGTTCTTCTGTAGAGAAAGTGCCGTATTTAAAACTATAGTATGTCTTACAATTGAGGTACATAACAGCTCAAATATTGCTAATTAAATTAGCTTAATGTAACTAAATATATTAGTATATGAAAATCAACGGTTAAAACTATCAGGGAGGGTGGGTGTATTGCAGTAATTTCGTGATTCTGCGCCCATGACGCAGATGGACATTAAACACATCAAACATGCACTGCTATCCGGCGATAAGGATATGGAAGTCATGATTGCTATTGACGAAGAGGGGCAGCGTGTGGGATTCCTTCATATGAGAATGTTGCAGGATTATTACACGGAAGAAATGCATGCGCATATCACCGATATTGTAGTAATTGCTTCTGCAGAAGGCAAAGGTGTGGGCAGGTTCCTCTTAGAAAAAGCAGATGAGTGGGCCAGGCAAAAAAACTCCCGCTGGATAACGCTGAATGCATTCGAAAAAAATACCCATGCCCGCAAGGTATACGAGTAGGCAGGGTATAAACAGGAATGGATAAAATACCTGAAGGAACTATAGTTATATCAGGCGGCCAGGTTGGGAGACCTGAAAGAGATAATGGATACTTCTCTTTCCTGGTAACCTTCAATTACTCCACAGTGGTTATTGTTTTTTCCATCAGTGATGTTCAGGAAAATAATGCCCTCAAATATCCGGGCGGATAAGCGGATGCATTTGTTCTCGGTGGCTGAAAGAATACTGTTGATCAGTCCACAGATCACCGGTTTGGCCAGTGCCTTATCTTCTTCTACAAAAAGATCGTCGGGCACATCATTGATCAGGAGATTGCGGCGGAGGATGGCGGTTGGCAGGAATTCTTCAATAAGGCTGCTCGTTAGTTTTTTCAAATAGAGTTTTGGCATAAGGTTGATTTTAGTTTATCAGGGATCGAATTGTTAATGCTTTGACAAAGAAAAAGAGAAAGCGCGGTGGAAAAAATAGAAGGGTCTTCGATTATGTAGTCATACCTTATACAGGAAGGATGTAGAATACACACTACAAGCCCATACTTTCCAGGTTGTTTTTGAAACTAATTGACTAACAGGAAAAGATTCGGGAACGTTGGAACGTTCCCGATGAAGTCCGGGCAAACAAAAACAAATTGTTACTACGCAACTGCAATTGTTTAACCCAAAACCTGACAAATTTATGCAATTTACCGAAGTCGGCAAGAAGCGTCGTTAACTCACCCTTACCCGGGCCGCATGGTAGATGTATTAGACCGGGTAAGGATGGCTCTTTTTTAAATCCTTATTTTCGTTTACTTAATTCACTCATCGAATGCTATTACGATTAACTATTTTCACCCTGGTGGTGACGACCAGCCTGCGGTCAACGGCCCAGGAGGTACCAAAGCCCGTTTTGCCGGTGCCTTCCGCGGCCCAACTACAATGGCACGAAATGGAAATGAACGCTTTCATCCATTTCACCACAAACACGTTTACGGATAAAGAATGGGGCTATGGAGACGAAAGTCCTTCCATATTCAACCCAACCCGGTTAAATACATCACAATGGGCAAAGGTGTTGAAGGAAACAGGATTCAAAACCATGATCCTTACCTGCAAGCACCATGATGGATTTTGTCTCTGGCCATCCGCGTATACCGATCATTCAGTAAAAGGTAGTCCCTATAAAAATGGAAAAGGTGATATAGTAAAAGAAGCCAGTGATGCTGCACGAAAATTCGGAATGAAATTCGGGGTTTACCTGTCTCCCTGGGATCGCAACAGGGCGGATTATGGTACCCCTTCTTATATCACTTACTACCGCAATCAATTAAAAGAGTTATTTACCAGGTATGGCCCCATCTTCGAAATGTGGTTTGATGGTGCAAATGGAGGCGATGGATATTATGGTGGCGCTAAAGAAAGAAGGAGGATCAATGGTGCTACCTATTATGACTGGCCAACAACCTTACAACTGGTGCGCAGTATGCAGCCCAATGTAATATTCTTTAGTGATGCCGGACCGGGTGTGCGCTGGGTGGGTAATGAAAATGGAGTAGCCGGACCTACCAACTGGAATACTATTAATGCGGATACACTTTATGCAGGTAAAGCAGGAATTGAGAATATATTAAATACAGGTTCTCCGGATGGTAATAAATGGATCCCGGCTGAAGTGGATGTATCCATCAGGCCAGGCTGGTTCTATCATGAAAAGGAAGATGATAAGGTAAAGACACCTGAGAAGTTATTTGATATTTACCTGACATCCGTTGGTCGCGGTTCCACCTTATTATTAAATATACCACCTGACCGGAGAGGATTGTTCCATGAGAATGATGTGCAGGCATTAGCCGGATTCAAAGCGCTATTAAAAAAGGAGTTTGGAAAGAACCTGGCTTTAAAGGCCGCTGTAAAAGCCAGTAACGTTAGGGCAAAGAATAAAAAGTTTGCTGCTATTAATGTAACAGATGGCAATAAAGAAACCTACTGGGCAACGGATGACGAGCTGAACAACGGTTCACTGGAGATCAGTCTTGCAAAACCTGTTTCCATAAAATATATTGTACTGCAGGAATACATCAAACTGGGGCAGCGAGTGAAATCGTTTACGGTAGAGGCCTGGAAAGATGCAGAGTGGAAGAAGATTACAGAAGGTACGACCATTGGGTATAAGCGAATATTAAAATTTGACCCGGTTGAAACCTCAAAGATCAGGGTGAATATCACAGATGCAAAAGCCTGCCCGGTTATTTCTAATATTGAATTGTATTAATTCCAACTGTTCAAAGCTATTATCGTGAAAAATCTATTGTTAGCTACCATTACCTGTTTAGGTTTTTTGGCTTCATTTTCACAAAGCCAACCCGCGTTTCGTAATTCACAACTGCCGCTGGAAGCAAGGGTTCAGGACCTGCTTAAACAACTTACAATTGAAGAAAAGATATCCTTATTGGGATACCGAAGCCGGGAAGTTTCACGGCTTAACATACCAGCTTACAACTGGTGGAACGAGGCATTGCATGGAGTGGCACGTGCCGGCAAGGCAACCATATTTCCGCAAGCTATTGGTATGGCCGCCAGTTTCAATGATGTATTATTAAATGAAGCGGCTACTATCATTTCTACAGAGGCAAGAGCAAAGTATAACCTGGCGGTGAAGCAGGACAGAAGATTGCAATATATGGGGCTTACCTTCTGGAGTCCTAATATCAATATATTCCGGGATCCCCGCTGGGGACGTGGGCAGGAGACCTATGGTGAGGATCCCTATTTAACTGCCACTATGGGAACTGCTTTCATAAAAGGTATCCAGGGAAAAGATAAGCGTTATCTCAAGGCATCTGCATGTGCCAAGCATTTTGCCGTTCACAGCGGGCCCGAAGCAGGGAGACATTCTTTCGATGCGATAGTAGATGAAAAAGACCTCCGGGAAACGTATTTATATGCATTTAAGAAACTGGTGGATGGTGGCGTTGAATCGATCATGTGCGCCTATAACCGTGTGAATGGAGAGCCCTGTTGTACCGGTCCAACTTTATTGCAAACTATATTGCGACAGGAATGGAAATTCAAAGGTCACGTGGTAACGGATTGCTGGGCGCTGGATGATATCTACCGCAGGCATAAAGTATTGCCGAATAGTGTTGCGGTTGCAGCAGCAGCTATAAAAGCTGGTGTAAACCTGGATTGCAGCAATATGTTGCAGGATGATGTAATGAAAGCGATACAGCAAAACCTGGTCACAGAAAAAGAGGTTGACAGTTCACTGGCGGGCATTCTTCGCACGCAATTCAAACTGGGATTCTTTGATAATGCTGCAGCTAATCCCTGGTCAAAATATGGGGCAGATAGTGTGAGCAATGCCTGGCATCAAAAGGTAGCAAGAGAGATGGCGGTGCAAAGCATGGTATTATTAAAGAACGATAAGAATATCCTGCCACTTGATAGAAAGAAATATGGCGCCATTATGGTGATTGGTCCCAACGCTGCCTCCCTGGATGCATTGACCGGTAATTATCATGGAGTAAGCGATAAGGCAGTGAATTTTGTAGAGGGTATCTCTGCAGCAGTTGATCCCGGTACACGCATTGAATATGACCAGGGATGTGATTTTATAGATACTGTTCATTTCGGAGGAACATGGGCGGCGGGTAACGCCGACGTTACAATAGCAGTGATCGGCTTTACTCCCGTTTATGAAGGAGAGGAAGGAGATGCATTCCTTGCCGCGGGTGGTGGTGACCGGAAGAATATCAGTTTACCTGCATCACATATTGCCTTCATGAAGGCATTGCGAAAAGCGCATAACAAACCCATCATTGCTGTAATTACAGGGGGTAGTGCTGTTGATGTTTCGGCTATTCAATCATATGCTGATGCCATCATTTATGCCTGGTACCCGGGAGAGCAGGGAGGAAATGCACTGGCGGATATCCTGTTTGGGAAAGTATCACCTTCTGGTCATTTACCGGTAACCTTTTATCAGGCATTCAGTGATCTGCCGGAATATGATAATTATAATATGAAGGGAAGGACCTACCGGTATTATAATGGCAAGCTGCAATATCCATTCGGGTTTGGATTGAGCTATACGAAATTCGGTTATAGCTGGGTCACGGCACCTGCGAATGCATATACCGGTAAGGATAATATCCGCTTGAAATTAAGTATCAACAATAATGGCAATTATGATGGAAATGAGCTGGTTCAGGTATATATTAAATATCCTGATGTAGAAAGAATGCCATTGAAAGAATTGAAAGCATTTAAAAAAGTCTTTATACCAAAGGGCAATAGCCGGGAGATAGAATTAAGCATACCGGTAAATGATCTGCAAAAATGGGATCCGGCAACTCATGGATGGAAACTATATCCTGGAAAGTATGAATTGCTGATCAGCAAAAATGCTGAAGAGCCGGTGCTGCAAAAAGAGTTTAGGATTCAATAATTGACTGATTACCAGTTGCCCGAAAGCAGGCCTTAAACAATAAGTTGCATGACCAGCTATAAAAAGAGCTGATTTCGTATAATCCCTGCGGAATTTCCCTGTATAGACACGATTGTTTATTGAGCGGGCCGATATTATTTTTAGCCAGTATATTAATCCAAAATCCGGATCTATGAAAACAACTGTACTCGCATCCATTATTGCATTGTTTTTCTTCGGTGCTCCACCTTCAATCTATGATTTTAAGGTGCAGACCCTGGGAGAAACAAAGCAGATCAACCTGGCCGACTATAAAGGAAAGAAGATCCTTATAGTTAACACCGGCTGTAAATCACCTTACGCTAATCAGATCGAAGAAATGCAAAAACTCTACAGCGCCTATAAGGAAAAGCTGGTAATTATTGCATTTCCTGCCGGATCTGATTTCGGTGACCAGGAGTTGAAAACCAATAACGCTATTAGTGACTTTTTCACCTATACTTATGGTGTTACATTCCCTGTAGCTGAAAAAACCACCACCATCGGAGCTTCCCGCCACCCGGTCTTTTCTTATTTATTGACGGAGGCTAACAAGCTCGGTTACGACGAACCTGTTATCAAATGGAATTTCACCAAATTTTTGCTGGATGAGAATGGTCAATTGGTGACTGTTTTCCCGGCAGATGTTACTCCTATGAGTATTGAGGTAACCAGTTATCTGAATAACACAAGGAGCTTCTGATTAAGGTCTTAAAGTAAGCAGTGGAACAGGTATTTCGTAAGAGATACCTGTTTTGCTTTTATATATAGCTAATAGCCATTAGCTTCCAGATCCACAGGAATATTTCATCTTATAGGTCTGGTAGCTAGTTACTGGAAGCCAGAGGCTTTTAAGGTACGACCAACGACTTTGTTTGTATGGTCTGCGCACTAAAATAGCCCAGGGCACCGCCTTTAAGATTGGTAACAGGATTGGAAGGAGTTGCCTGCTGACCGTTGCCGATGGCACTTCTGTCAAGACTAAACCAGTATTTATAAACGGCCGGTTCAATGCAAAGCATATCAATCATCACCTGGTCGCCACTCTTGATATTGCGCTTGTTCTCATCATCAGAGGAAAAATAGAATAGCTTATTTACAATCTTGCGACCATCGCTATAATCATCGTTGCGGATCAGAGTCTGGGTTTCCTGGAATCCATTCACGGTTTGAATAAAACGATAACTGTTTCCCAATCCCGGTGGATCATCAAAAACAGCATTTACAATTTTACGGGTATCAGTAAAGATCAGTTCATCGCTGACATAAATGGTATCCAGGTTTACTTTTTGAGGCATGGTGGATTCTGCTGTAAAGGTTTGTCCATTTACAGTAACGGTGAGATTATACCTTGATCCACTTTTCCCTTTTAACCCGGGGGCTTCATAAACTCCCGGAGCTCCGGATTCGGTAAAAGTATAGGTGGTAGATCCATCTTCCTGGACTTTTACGGTGGCACCGGAAACTGCATCGGGATAATTATCCTCATCAACATTTTTGGTGCGACTGAGTTTTACGAAGCTTGTTCCTGTCTTATCATTGACGATGGCCTCGATCACATATTTCTTATCAGCAGTATTCAGATCAACATCAATTACTTTTTCGCACGAATCCAAAACAAATAATATTGCTAATAAAAGCATTCCTGTTCTGAATATGTGATTGTATGGAGGAGGGATCATTTTCATGGGTTAGAATTTAAAATTGTAAGAGATAGAAGGAATATATCGGAAAAGGGCCAGTCTCACAGCCTCCGTTTTGGTGGGATCATCTTCATTTACCCTGAAATTAATGGCGTAGGCATTCTCGCGGCCGTAAGTATTGTAGATGTTGAAGGTAAGTTCTGAAGACCAGCGCTTTTTTTGTTTCAATTGCCAGGAAGCCCCCAGGTCAAGACGATGATAATTGGGCATCCGGTAGCCATTGCGTTCAGTATAATAAAAGACGGTACGGTTATCAATTATGTATTTGCCGGCAGGGAAGGTGACAGCTTCTCCGGTATAGAATACCCAGTTTGCTGAAATGGTCCATTTTGGACTTACCGCATAAGAACCAACAATTGCTATTTCATGCGTGCGGTCCTGCCTGGCATTATACCACTGATCATTATTGATACCATTGATCAGTTTTTCCGTTTTGGAAAGTGTATAGCTTAGCCATCCTGTAAATTTCCCGGCTTTCTTTTTCAATAGCCATTCAATTCCATAGGCTCTTCCTTTGCCAAACAGCAATTGCTGTTCAATAGCATCATTATTAGCAAAAACATCCGCTCCATCCCGGTAGTCGATCTGGTTTTGCATCCACTTGTAATAAGTTTCAATGCTGAGTTCAATCTTTCCATTAAACAGGTCTTTGTAATATCCTGCAGATACCTGGTCAGACAGCTCAGGCTTTATGATATTGGTGTTTGCTATCCATTTATCAGTAGGGTTGGAGGAGGTGGAATTAGAGACCAGGTGCAGGTTCTGCACATTGCGGACATAAGATGCTTTAAAAGAGGTGCGAGGATTGATTACAAAACTGGCAGCCAGCCTTGGTTCCAAATTGAAATAAGTCTTTACAAATTCCCCTCTTTCATAATGAGTAGTTTGGATCACACGGCCTTCATTATCCAACTGGAAATAATCACCTTCTCCCAAAATGCTGAAACTGGATAAACGAATTCCGTACGTAAGATTGATCTTATCACTGGCCTTCCAGGTGTTGCTGGCAAACACTGCATTTTCCCAGGAGTATCTTTTTTGCAGGGAAGAAGAATTTACGCTGGCGGTAAGGGCGGCCTTTACTTCACCGGGTGTAATAATATGATAGATAGAATTGAATCCAAAGCGGATGCTGTTCCGGCTATTGGCGTAAAGCTGGTATTCCTGCTTGAGATTATAGTCGCGTATCTGGGAGAATATATCAAAATCATCCCCGGCGCTGCGGATGGATATCTTGTATTTGTAGTTGCTGAAAATTAAAGAAGTATTGGAGAAAAGTTTGTTGCTGAAAATATGGTTCCAACGTAAAGTGCCGGTTCCATTTCCCCAATTGATACCAAAGGTTTCACCGATTCCCATCGCATCTTTTCCAAAATACCCGGAAAGATAGAGCCTGTTCTTATCATTCAGCTGGTAATTCAGTTTGGCATTCAGGTCATAGAAATAAATTTTATTACTGCGAATAGCTGAATCACTGGAGAGTTTGGTAAATATATCCGCATAGGTGCGCCTGCCCGTGACCAGGAAAGAAGATCTTCCTTTTTGAAGAGGTCCTTCCACATTCAGTTTGGAAGAGATCAGGCCAAGTCCGCCACTCACATTATAATCCTGGTTATTGCCATCATTCATTTTGATATCTACCACGGATGATAAGCGACCGCCATATTGAGCTGGCATACCGCCTTTATAAACCGTCATGTCCTTGATGGCATCAGAATTGAAAGTGGAAAAGAAGCCCAATAAATGAGAAGCATTATATACCGGCGCTTCATCCAGCAGGATCAGGTTTTGATCAACATTGCCACCACGTACATAAAAACCACTATTACCATCTCCAGCGGATTTGATCCCGGGGAGCAATTGTAGGGTCTTTAGGATATCACGTTCTCCAAATAGAACAGGTATATTCTTTATTTCACGCGTGGATAGTTTTTCAATGCCCATTTGCGGACTGGTAATGCTTCTGCCACGGGATTGAGAGGTTACTGAAACAGCTTCCAGCTCTTTTTCTTCTTCTTTAAGAGAGATATTAAGTTTAATGTCTTTGTCCAGTACAATTTCCTGGGATTGGCTTTGGAGGCCGATGGCACTGAATTCAATTGTGTATGTTCCTTTATCCAGTGTGATGGAATAAAAACCGTATTCATTGCTTGAAGTTCCGGTATTGCCAATTTTTACGGAAGCGCCGATCAATGTTTCACCACGAGCAGCCGATTTGATAGTACCGCTTACCGTGAAACGTTCAACCGATTTGGGTTGCGCAAAAACGAAAGTGAAAAAGCAGGAGAGGGCAGCAGATAACAGCAGTTTTCGCATGGTCTTCTGAATAGGTTGCCGCAAAGATATTTTGATCTTTGGGTATTGAGGTTTCTGAATTGTGAAAATTTGAAGGACGGCGCTTATTGTGCGAAAGTATACTGGTATTCGATGCGACCGGTGAGGGTTTTGTCCTTAGTAAATAATGCCTCTTTTGTTTTCAAACCTCTTTCATTGTACCCATAACGCCAGATCAGGTAATCAGGCCTGATGGTGGAGAGTGTAGTTATCTTTTGAATCATTCTTCCGTTCTCATCGTACTCAAACATGAAATCAGGCAATAGTCTTTTTGCGCGGGTATTGTAACGAACAATATCGGAGACCTGGCTATTATCGGTATAATAATAATAAACCGGGTTAATGCCTGTACCTCTTCGATATTGCTGTTCATCGGCAGCATTTCCTTTCTCATCAATGGTGAGACGGAATTCAGTACTGTCCTTACCATTAAGGATACGCCACATTTTTTCCGGTTTGCCATTGCTGTTATAGATCCACTGGTGTTCTTCTCCTTCGCTGAACTCACTTGAATCTGCATCCAGTGTGCTGTTCTTAATAGAAGTGATATTACCGCTACTATTGTACTGGTAAACGGTAACACTTTTTATGGGTCCTGAAGAATCAATGAGTGTGGTAAGGCGGAATTGGGGATCAAACTGGTAGGTTTGCCGGGTAATCGTCTGTCCATTGCGGGTAGTGATCTTCAGGGTGTTGTTTTGTCCATTGATCTCCTGGTATTCATTAAAATCACTGGTTTTTGCCCCTTCTTTATCAAAGCCAACAGCAGTGACGGTTTTGACCTTGTTGGTAACATAATCCTTCATCCGGTCCCCAAAGGCTTTGGCGCCTACTATATCATTGTAATAGTACTGGCAGTTAGCCAACTGGAAAAGAGCGAGGGAAAGGATAAGTAGAAGGGTTTTCATGCCGCCGGGATATTATATTTTGGGTGCAAAAGTAACGTAATTGTGGGTGGTAAAATTGTATAATAAAGCCATTAGCCGCTAGCCTCTAGCTTCCAGACCTTATTGGAGGTTATTTAAAAAGATCAGATATATTCAATCTTTAGGGTAAATAGATATCTGAAGTCTGGAAGCTAGAGGCTAGAGGCCAGTGGCCAGTGGCTTATTCCTAGCCTTTTTCCCCTATTTTAGTAAAAAATTCACATGTCCCACGGCCGGGAGCGCCACGAAAAGAACTGTCTTAACTGCGGAACCATTGTCCAGGGTCGCTATTGTCAAAATTGCGGTCAGGAAAACATCGAACCTAAAGAGAACTTTTGGCAGCTACTCAACCATTTTTTCAATGATATCACCCATTTTGACGGCAAGTTCCTGCCTTCCCTGAAGTATGTGCTATTCAGGCCTGGTTTCCTGCCCAAAGAATATGTAAAGGGCAGGAGAGCAAGTTACCTGAACCCGGTACGGATGTACATCTTCACTTCAGCTATTTTCTTCCTGTTATTCTTTTCCTTTTTCAATAAAGAAGGAGATATAATAACTGACATGACAATAAATGGCAAGACTCCAAAGCAGGCGCTGGCCCTGGACTCAGCCAGTTTTGCCAACTATACAGCCAATATCAATAAGAATAATGATAAGGGTGAAGTTCCAATGACCAGGGACGAGTTTCGCCATTATGTTGACAGCATAAAAGAAAAGGTGGGAATAACCATTAGCGGTAGTAGTTCCCGCTTCTCATCAAAAGAGGAGTATGATTCATTGCGAAAGGCAGGGATAGTTAAACACGGCTGGTTCCGCAGGCAATTTGTTTATAAGGAGATTGCCATTAATAAGAAATACAATAATGACAGTAAGCGGATCATTGAAGCCCTGCGGGAAACCTTTGTGCATAGCATTCCGCAAATGCTTTTTGTTTCTCTTCCATTGCTGGCGCTGATATTGAAACTGGTATATGTGCGCCGCCGTAAAGAATTTTATTATATCAGCCACCTGATATTCGGCGCCTATTTGTACATATTCATTTTCCTGCTTTTGCTATTAATATTCGGTCTGGGTGCATTAAACAGCGGTCTGCATTGGGGATTTTTAAAGTTCCTGAAAACAATGCTGATTATCGGGATATTCGTCTATGAATACCTGGCATTATATAAGTTCTATCGCCAGGGCTGGTTCAGGACTTTGATGAAATTTATACTTATCAATATCCTTTTTGTGATAATGATACTTTTACTGTTTGTTATTTTTGGGGCTCTTTCCTTATTTAAAATTTAATTCATGAAAAACAGTGCCGGGGAGGCTTTTTTGAGACTGGTTACCATTATGGATGAACTTAGGGAGAAATGTCCCTGGGATAAAAAACAAACCATTCATACCCTTCGTCAGCTTACAATTGAAGAAACTTATGAACTGGCTGATTCTATTACTGAAACTAACTGGAAGGGCATAAAGGAAGAACTGGGAGACCTGCTTCTCCATATTCTATTCTATTCAAAGATCGGTAGCGAGGAGCGGCAGTTTGAGCTTGAGGATATGATCAATGGCATTTGTGAAAAGCTGATTGCCCGTCATCCTCATATCTATGGTAACGTGAAGGTGAATAATGAAGAAGATGTAAAGTCCAACTGGGAAAAATTAAAATTAAAAGAAGGAAAAACATCGGTATTGAGCGGGGTTCCCCAATCATTGCCATCAACGGTAAAAGCCATGCGGTTGCAGGAAAAGGCCCGTCAGGTTGGGTTTGAATGGGATAATAAGGAGCAGGTTTGGGATAAAGTAGAGGAGGAGATCAGGGAATTAAAAACCGCTGTTGAAAGCCATGAATCTGCCCCTGAAGGGGGGAAAGAGGCTCATAAAAAGGAAGTGGAGGCTGAATTTGGGGACCTTATTTTTTCTTTGATCAATTATGCACGGTTTTTGCAGGTGGACGCCGAAAATGCATTAGAGCTTACGAATAAAAAATTCATCCACCGCTTTACTCAGATGGAGCAGACGGCTCTCAAAGAAGGGAAAAATCTCCAATACATGAGCCTTGAAGAAATGGACGCAATCTGGAACAGCATAAAACGCCAAAAAGAACTTTGAAGCCATTCTTGCGAAATAGATTATTTCTTCAGCTGGGGCTGTTGCTGGCTGCTATTATTCTTTTTGCACTTTCGTTCATCTTTAACCGGCTTTATACGAACCGGTCGGCCGTTACTGATGAAATAGATATTGCAGAACGGTATATCAAAAGCAGGGAAAAAGACTTTGACCGGTTCCTGGAAGATACCTCCCTTGTACGTAAACTGGTTGATAATTCCGCCTCACTAAGTGAGTTTACCGGAGTAGTTGACAAGCCATACGGAATATTCCTTTATGAAGTAAGTCATGATGGTCTGCTATCGATCAGCTTCTGGGGTAACCAGGCGATCCAGCCACCTCCTGAAACTTATCCACTTGGTGATATGGAAGAGGTAATGCAACTCTCCAACGGGTATTACCTGGTCATCAAAAAATCATTGCACCTCTCTGATCGCACCGTGGTGGCCTATGCCCTGGTCCCCATCCATTCTGACTTCTTCCTGGAAACAGAATACATGGCGGATAAATTTGTATTTAGTCCAACTGCGGAGAGCCGGGTGAAGCTAACACTTGAAAAAACTGCCTTCCCGGTTAAATCACAGGATGGAAAAACCATCTTCTATTTTGAGAGAAAGACTAATACAGCTGTTCCCTATAATAGTAAGCTCACCATTGTTTTGCGGTTAACTGCCTTATTATTGTTATTGCTCTTTATACACCTGGTAGCGGAAACGCTTGCACGGCAAAAAGTATGGAAGGGAATATTATTCCTGGGGTTGGCTTTGATGGCATTACGACTGGTGGTCTACTGGTTCCCCGGATTGATGAATCTACGCCAATTTGAACTGTTTGATCCTTCAATTTATGGTGCAAATGTGGTGCAGCGATCATTGGGCGATCTCCTGATGAATTCCACATTCTTTTGCTGGTTTGTATTATTCACCTGGTACAAGGTTCACCACAGGCCGAGTGTGTTCCTTCGATTCCCGGTATGGGTGCAATGGACTGCCGGAGTGATTGCAGTGTGCATGTTGATCTATTCAACTTTTATTTTATCCTCCCTGATACGGAGTATAGTGGCAGATTCAAAAATATCTTTCGATGTAACTAATTTCTATAGTCTCGACAGGTATTATACAACAGTAGGATTTATTGTACTGGCCTGTCTCTCGCTTTCCTACTATTATTTCACACAACTGCTGTTCCGGATCATCTTCCCGCTATTTAAGAATAATCCCTGGCCGGTTTATTTTGCAATTGGGTTTTCCGGTCTTGTTTACCTGACTATAAAATCAGGCGATCCAACGGTATTGTTTTACCTGCCGGTGCTGGCCTGGCTGCTGATGTATACCTGGGTAGTAAGCCGGGAAGGAATGGTGCTATATCGTTTGCGGATCAATATAGCCGGGATCATCTTCTGGATCTTTGTTTTCTCCGTTTCTATTGCAGCTATTATGCTGGCCGAAAACAGGAAGGCAGAGTGGGAGAAGCGAAAATTTTATGCTGGTAAGCTTTCTGATCAGACTGATGCTTCCAGTGAGCGCCTGATGAGCATTGCGCTCAGGTATCTCGATAATGATTTTGTAGAAAACAATTTTCAACGTTTCTCGGACAGTACCATGAGCCAGCAGCTGAGGGACAGTATACTCTCCGGGAATTACAAAGTGTATCTAACCAAATTCGGAACAAGGCTTTATTTATACGATAGTACAGGTAAGCCATTGTTTAATCCCGACCAAACCACCTATGATGCGCTAAATACTATTGTAACCCTGCAATCACATCCTACATCAACACCAGACCTGTTTTATTTTGAGACCGGATTTGACAAGTTCACTTATATCACCAAAAGAGTGATCAGTGATACTGCCGGTAAAACACTGGGATATTTCTTCATCATCTCCAATCCCAAAAAATACAGTAGTGAAGGACTATTCCCGGAACTATTCAAACAATACAAGGAAAATTCACCGGAGAACTCACCCATCTATTCTTATGCTGTATATAGCCAGGGTAAATTGATCCTGGCATCTAATAAATATCCATTTATAACGAGGCTGGATGATAATCAGCGACCAAAGAACGAATTTGAGCGAAAGAATAATGGGGATTATGATGAATTGTGGTACCGGGCCGGGAACGATAAGGTAGTGGTGATTGCGCGCAAGCGGGATACGATCATTGAAACAATCACCCTGTTCTCTTATATCTTCTGTTCTTTCCTCTTCCTGGTATTTATTGTTCAGATTTTATCCCTGATCGTGAAGGCGGTGATTGATCCTGACGGTTTCCGACGGTTCTTCCATTTCAATATCCGGAACCAGGTACACAGTACAATTATCTTCATTAGCATATTCTCATTTATCATCATTGGCATCGCCACCATCAATTTCTTCAAGGGAAGGTATAACCGGAATAATAGCGACAGGTTGAGCCGGACCATGAACGTGATGGTTAAAGAGATGCAGAAAAGGATTGGGGCCGATAGCACATCCGGCGACCGGCTGATTATAGCTGATTCTTCGCAAAACACTTTGCAACGCCTGGTAGATGATGTATCTGATATCCATGGTGTGGATGTAAATGTATATGACCTGAATGGAGACCTGCAGGTATCCTCTGAAACGAATGTATATGCAAGAGGAATTCTGAGCGAAAAAATGCATCCGCTGGCTTATTATCACCTGAGCCGGTTGAATGAAGTGGAACATGTGCAGGAAGAAAGTATTGCTGATCTGCCTTATTTGAGCGTATATGCACCGGTTAGAGACAATGAGGGCCGTGCTTATGCCTATTTGAGTATACCGTATTTCACTTCCCAGCCAGAGTTGAACCAGGAGATATCGAACTTCATTGTTACGGTAATTAATCTGAACGCATTTATCTTATTGATCGCAGGGTTGATCGCTTTATTCATTACTAACAGGATCACGAGATCATTCTCTGTGATCAGTGATAAAATGAAAGATGTAAACCTTGGCCGGCAGAATGAGGCCATTGCCTGGAACCGGAATGATGAGATCGGGGACCTGGTAACGGAATACAATAAGATGGTGGCAAAACTGGGGGAAAGTGCCGAGGCGTTGGCTAAAACAGAACGGGAAGGCGCCTGGAGGGAAATGGCGAGACAGGTTGCGCATGAGATCAAGAACCCGCTGACACCAATGAAACTGAGTATCCAGTACCTGCAAAAGTCAATTGATAGTAATCAACCTAATGTGAAAGAATTATCCGGTACTGTAGCGCAAACACTGGTTGAACAGATCGATCACCTGAGCAAGATCGCGGCTGATTTCTCACAGTTTGCCAATATTGGCAATATCATTGTGGAGGAATTTGACATGCATGATGTATTGCGGTCTTTGCTGGAACTCTTCAAATCAGATCCGAATATCGAGTTCTCCTGGTATCCTGTGGCGCGACAGATCATGGTGAATGCAGATAAGACCCAGATGAATCGATTATTCACTAATCTTATCGCTAATGCTATTGAAGCCTGTAAAGGGATAAAGGCAAAGATTGAGGTGAATGAACAGGTAAATGAGGGGAAAATACGCATTAGTGTAAAAGATAACGGAGAAGGTATTGATCCTGCCATGCAATCAAGGATATTCATTCCGAATTTTACTACCAAATCATCAGGAACAGGATTGGGACTGGCCATGTGCAAGAGCATCGTGGAACAGGCCAATGGAAAGATCTGGTTCGAAACACAGAAAGGGGTGGGTACCACATTCCATGTTGAGATACCACTTGCCTATTAAATTCCTTTTTTCTTTCTTCTTTGTTTAAGGAATGCTTCAAACTCCTTTAAAGAGAAGCTGCTCAGGTTTTGCTGTTTGGTGAGTCCGCCTTTTTGAGCGGCCAGCACGCCGTATTTAATATCATTATAGCCTTCAAGGCTGTGGGCATCGGGATCTATGGAGATCAGCACACCTTTTTCGGTTGCATACTGGATCCATTGCCAGTCGATATCCAATCTCCGTGGGTGAGCATTCAATTCAATAACCACATCATTGGCGGCACAGGCATCAATGATCTTTTTATGATCAAGTGGGTATCCTTTGCGGCTTAATAATAATCTTCCCGTGGGGTGGCCTAATATGGTAGTATAAGGATTGGAAATAGCTTTCAGTACACGGGTCATGGCTTTTTCTTCTGTCATCTTGAGATTGCTGTGAACAGAAGCGATTACCAGGTCGAACGTAGCGAGTATATCATCCGGGTAATCCAGGCTACCATCATTGAGGATATCACTTTCAATGCTCTTGAATATTTTGAAAGGAGCAAGGGATTTATTCAGTTCATCAATATTCCGATGTTGTTCCCGCAGGCGTTCTTCATTGAGGCCACGGGCATAAACTGCTGTTTTAGAGTGATCAGAGATCACCAGGTATTCATAACCACGTTTAATGCATTCATTTGCCATTTCCTCAATGGTATTTGAACCATCACTCCAGTTGCTATGGCTATGGATCACCGCTTTCACATCACCGGGCTGAATGAGATTGGGAAGTGCTTTCTTTTTGGCTATATCGATGATGGCGGCTGTTTCCCGGAGACAGGCCGGGATGAAGGGTATCTTCAGCTTTGTAAAAATAACTTCGTCATCATTCCCAACCTGATCCCGATAACTATCGGGAGGAAAATGCTTTTGAAAGGCGGTGAGGAAATCGGCAGAAGAGCTGGTAAGGAATAATCGTTCTGCTTTATTCTTCTTACCGGTATGCAGTTTCAGCCTGAGACCATTTTTGAGTTTATAGGAAAGCGAATCAGGAGTTTCCTCTACCAGTTCTGGTGGTTGTGCTGTAATGAATTTGGGTTTAATGGTATCGATTTCTTCCAGCACAATAAATTCAAGATCGGTAATGACCAGTTCCTGTCTGCGGTAAGCTCCGGTAACATGTACAGTTTCGGAAGAAAATAACTTTTTCAGGTAAGCATCGATCTGTGGGAACATTTCATCGATCTGGGCATACAGGAAACTTCCCTGGTGAGTGAAATAAAATTCAATTGCTTCCTGGACGTTTTGCTGTGTTTTTTCTCCAAAGCCTTTGAATCGTGTGAGACGGTTTTCATTGCAGGCATAAAGTAGTTCTCCAATGGATTCAATTTCCATTTCTTTCCAGATGGTATTGATCTTTTTGGGACCGATGCCTTTGATGTTGAGCATTTCAATAACTCCTGTTGGAGTTTTCTGAATATATTCTTCCAGGATACCGAGTTTACCGGAGTCCAGCATTTCAATAACCTTTTGACCAACACTTTCACCGATGCCTTTAATTGAAAAAAGTTTGTCGCGGGGCGTATCTTTTAGCTGTGTGGGTAAATTTTCAATATTATAGGCCGCAATCGAGTAAGTTCTGGTCTTAAACGAGTTTTCTCCGTGGATGTCCATGAGTTTGGAAAGGAGGGAGAAATTGTCGGCAAGTGCGGAATTTTCCATTGATGCAAGGTAATAAAAGTAAAAACGAAGTGTAACGGGGATTGGTTTTTAAGCAAGGCCGTGGTTCGTATCTCACGAATCACAATCGGTTTTTGGGAGATGGTTCGTGAGGCACCTGGAAGGTGCGTAAACCATGGCGTGAACGATCGCGATTATGCGATTTCCCCAATGAAAATGAGACAAAAAGGGAGTATAAAAGAAAAGTCCCGCAAACTTGCGGGACTCTATTTACTTCTAAGAAATTTCTAAACTTATTTCTTTTTCTTAGCAGCTTTTTTCTTAGCGGCTTTTTTCTTTGGAGCTGCTTTTTTCTTAGCTGCTTTTTTCTTTGTTGCCATTTTTGTTGAATTTAATGTTTAGTAAAATGGGTTATCGTTAGTAAAAATAACAATTATTTTATACTAACCAAACATTTTTCCACAAAATTTGGCAATCTGGAGTTTGCTTAAGCTTCAACAGAGGATACAGAAACATAAGTTCTGTTGTTGCGAGCCTTACGAAATTCAACAACACCATCACTTAAAGCAAACAAAGTATAGTCTTTACCAACACCAACATTCTTACCAGGATGATAAGTTGTACCGCGTTGACGAACGATGATGTTACCAGCAATAGCAGGTTGGCCACCGAAGATTTTTACACCGAGACGTTTGCTTTGTGAGTCGCGGCCGTTCTTTACACTACCTTCACCTTTCTTATGTGCCATGATGATAAATTTTTAAAGATTCGATTCCAATTGATATGATGGAATCCTGATTGAAGATTTATTATGCTATGCTTGTTACTTTGATCTTTGTATATGCTGTACGGTGACCTTTCTTTTTATGAAAGCCTTTTCTTCTTTTCTGTTTGTAAGCGATCACAGTATCACCTTTAACATGATCAACGATCTCAGCTTTTACTTTGGCTTTAACAGCAGATCCTACAGATACTTTACCATCTGCTTCAGCCATCAGCACCTGGAGATCTACTTTGTCACCAGCCTTACCTTCCACGCGGGGAACGTATAAAGTCTGATCTTTTTCCACTTTAAACTGCTGGCCGGCCACTTTGATTACAGCTATCATAAACTTAAAATTAGGGATGCAAAGGTAGGGGAAAAGGATCAATAAGGCAAATCAAAACGTGGCCCTT
>Ga0207648_10002292_pt1 | contig 20669 bp, 19 predicted proteins | sample KBSMisM32_FD_184310 | JGI IMG/M metagenome (GOLD analysis project Ga0207648, IMG submission 184310) | Miscanthus rhizosphere microbial communities from Kellogg Biological Station, Michigan, USA - KBS Miscanthus M3-2 (SPAdes) (version 2) | ecosystem: Host-associated > Plants > Roots >...
GCGCGAGAAATTCCGGCTCGCTCGGCCTGGTAAGCCGCCACTTCCCTGTCTCGTCGTAAAAGACGAGCTGGGAATTGAACTGCCGGTATTGCCAGATCTGGAGCCTGGTGGTGTTCCCCATCTGCGTCGTGCTAATGGCTTGATTGGTATTACGCTCGACGATCTGGTCGGGCTCGCCGAGTGCCACAAACACCATCCCCCGATCGGAAAGCCAGCCGGGATTCTTGTCCATTCTGAACTGGGTGTTCGCAGTCTGGATCCGGCTGAAATAGGCCTGCATGTCCTCGTTGATCGCCGTTTCGGGTATCGGATCGGTTGTCCGGAGAAACTCGGCCCACATCGACGCTCGCCTTTCAGGTGGCGCTGACCGAAGTGCGTTCAGGCGCCCACCACTGGCGAAGAACCGCAGGTAGCCAAGCATGTCTTCGAAGGACATCAAGGGAATGTCTTCGCCGAAGCTCACAAACAGCGGAGCGCTCACACTGTCGGCCACATCCCGCCGGGAAAACGACACCTGCGCGGTGCCAACACCGACGGTGGAGATAGGCACGGAGACGATGCCACTGAAAAGCGCTCCGCTGCGCGCTAATGAGACCGAGTCGTGCCAGAGCTGAGCGCCCTTATCGTTTCGGACCGAAAAGTAGACAGGCAGCCGTGGTCCTTGGCCGTACGCCTCGACATAAATGGCGACGGTACTGTCGCGACCGAAAACTGCGCTTGAACGGGGGCTTGCCAGTATGTTCGGCACGGAGTCGAGCGTGGACCGACCCTTTGCTTCGTAGACGAGAATCGGCGTCGAGAGTCCACTCGCGCCAAGTCTGGGAACGGTCACGGATGCCTGCTGGGTTGCGCTGCGCGATCCTCCTACGTCCCGAACGGTTGTCGACAGGGTGTATGGACCGGGCGGGACGTGAAAGTAGTGCTGGAAGATCACGCTCTCGTCTGATCGATTGATCTCACGAAAGGAGCCGACGCGGACGATCTCCATCGCATTGACGCTTCCTGCTTCGACATTCCCGCGATTGAGCACGAGGTTGACCTCGTAAGGAGCCCGATAGCGATCTCCTTCACGCGAAAACGTGAGAGCCCGGTTCGGCAACGATATGCTCACCAGCAACAAAGTCGTGTCTGGTGTCCTGCTAGCGAAAGCGGAGATCTTGCCGACAAAGGAGACTGGATTGGGAGCAGCGATGAGTCCGATCTGGCGATACAGCTCGCTCACATCGGGTGCTTGCTCGCCAGCTGCCGTAATAACCCGTGGATCGGGCTCCGGGTTACTGCGCACCGGTGCCGCGCTACTGCAGGCAATCGCTGCAGCAGCTGCGAATAACGTCAGACCTGAGCTGAATTTCGAAGTAGTCGGCATGAACAGGGATACCCTATCCGGCTTTTGTGGTTTCTATTAGCTTCGCGGCGTGTCTCGAGAACAGATGGTCGGCACCCCGGTTGCCGGCTATACAATAAAAAAAGAAGTAGGCGAAGGTGGCACTTCCGCCGTCTACCTGGCCGAGCATCCCAATCATGGCACTGTCGCACTCAAAGTGCTACGGGAGAAGCTGCGCCAGGATACGACCGCCGTTGCTCGCTTCGTTCGTGAAGCCAAATACGGCGCAAGAGTAAGACACCCGAACGTCGTCGAGACCATCGAAATTGGCCAGGCCGAAAATGGTCTCCATTTTCTTGCCATCGAGTGGGCCGAAGGTGAAATCCTCGAGCGGTACGCAAAGCAGAACGCGCCAGTCCCCCCGGACGAGGTAGCGACGATCGTGTCCCAGATCGCTGCCGGGGTGCAGGCTGCCCATGATGCGAATATCGTGCACCGCGATCTGAAGCCTGAGAACGTGATGTACGATCCGAAAACCCGACTCGTCAAGCTGCTCGATTTCGGAATCGCCACCGACACCCAGGCATCGAGTGACGAGCGTTTGACTCGCGCGGGCTTTTTTGTCGGCACCCTCATGTACATCGCCCCGGAGGCGTTGTCGGGCGAGATCGTGACGGCGGCCGCGGACCAGTACAGCCTGGCGACAATCGCCTACTTCCTTCTTACACGTTGCCTTCCCTACACCGCGAAGGCGCCAAGAGAAATGTTCACTCAGCTCCTGACGATGCCGCCGATTCCTCTCAAGGATGCCGGTGAAGAAGGGCTGAATTTTTCCACCGAATTGAACGACGTGGTAATGCGCGCGCTTTCGCGTGCACCGGCCGCCCGATATCCAACAGTGGTTGCTTTTGCGAATGCGTTTGCCGAAGCGGCTGCGATCCCGCCCGATCAGCCGAAGATGCTCGACAAGTTCAAAGGCTTACTTAGACGCAACAGATAGATCCGAGGGATCTACTGGCAGCCAGAGAGTAAACGTCGAGCCTTTTCCCGGTTCGCTTTCCAGCTCTACCATTCCGCCGATCAGCGCCGCCAGCCGGCGAGAAATGGCCAGCCCCAGGCCAGTGCCTCTTTCAGCCGAGTTTCCGCGCGGCCCGGCATCGATCTGCTCGAACTCCTCGAAGATCCGACTCTGGTCGGCCGGAGCAATTCCAATTCCCGTATCGATTACCTGAATGCCTATCCACGGCGTCGCAGGATAGGAAGCACGATCCTGACCCGGCACCGGACCACTGTCCGGGAGCGAGTCGACGAGTTTGGTGCGGATCACAATTCCACCCTGGTTCGTGTACTTCACCGCGTTGCCAAGCAGATTCACCAGAATCTGGCGGAGGTGGGTTGGATCAGTTCTGATTCGCGGAAGCGCAGCGCCCATCACCAGAGAAAGGCTCAATCCCTTTTCGCTTACGAGGGATTCGATCTCGCTTGCGACATCAAGCACAAAAGGACGCAGATCGATTGTTTCGGTGTGGATCTCCAGCCGGCCAGCCGCCATTTTCGCCAGGTCGAGCACCTGATCGACGAGATGTCGCAGATGATTCGCCGAAGCTTCGATCCGCTCGACTGGTTTTACCTGACGGGGCGCGAGCTCACCATACACGCCCTCCCTCAGCAGATCCACAAAACCTACGATTGCATTGAGGGGCGTTCTCAGCTCGTGGGAGACGTTTGCCAGGAACTCGCTCTTCATCCGGTTGACCCGCAACAGCTCGGAAGAGAGCCTCTCCAGCTCCTTCGACCGTTCTACGAGGCTGCGAGCTTGACGACGTTCGTGCCGGAGTATGAGAGCAAGACCTAGCACAGTCGCAAGTGAGAGAATCCAGCCGACCAGTCCGGTCCAGCGATCTATCCCAATTTGCGAAAGCGCGTGCATTGACTCGAATCATAAGAATCCGTAACCTCCGGCACCATGACCGATTACGAGCAGCTGATCGAGCTTTTGGCCGAGCGCTCGACGAAGCGCGGCCAATTCACTCTCGCATCCGGCAAGCAGTCCAAGTACTACATCGACGCGAGATTGACGACCATGAGTCCCGAGGGTCTTGCTCTCATCGGACAGCTGGGACTTTCGAGGCTCGTCGGGTCTGGCTGGAAGGTCGATTCAGTGGGAGGGCTGACACTGGGCGCCGATCCCATCTCTTACGCCATCAGCTTCGCCAGTGCGAGCTCTCCACGGGCATTGCGAGCCTTCACGGTTCGCAAGGAAGCCAAAACTCACGGAACCGGGAAGCTGATCGAGGGACCGTTCAGAAAGACCGACCGAGTAGCCGTGGTTGAAGACGTCATCACCACTGGTGGCTCGGCGTTGCGGGCAATCGAAGCAGTCAGAGCTGAGGGTGGAACCGTGGCCGGAGTGCTGGCGCTTGTCGACCGCGAGGAGGGAGGCCGGCAGGCAATCGAGGCCGCCGGCGTTCCCGTAATCAGCATGGTCTCAGCGAGTCAAATCATCAGAGCTCTCGGCGATTAGCTTTGCCGGCGGGCTCCCCTTTGGGAATCCAGCCCGGATATGGCGATGATGGTCGGAAGCCACACAGTGCGTCCACGTAGGGAAGCACCAGCTCGGTTCGGAAGTATTGAAGCATGCCCTGACCATCGTACGTGCTTCTGAATCTGACCGGCGACATCTTCATCACGGTGCGCACGTGGCGCCCAAAGCTCTGGGGTGAGGAATAGTCCAGGTGATTCGCAACACGCGCCACGGAAAGGCCGGGATTCTCAAAGAGCCTGGCAGCACGAATGAGTCTGGAGAGCGACAGATAGCGCTTCGGCGCCGGTAGTTTCGCCCGGAAAAACCTGCTCATCAAAGTACTGGGCAAAATATTGAGATGCCGGGCGAGCTGTCTTACTGTCGAAATCCTTGGCGAGGCATCGAAGAGCAGCTCGAAGAAACGCCAGCAGTCTTTGGATACTCCTGGCAGATCGAGGCTTATCTGGGACAGCGCCGAACGCTGAAGATCACTCGATCCCTGCGAAGCAAGCAGGCTGCGCAGCGTCTGCCAGCCGGCCGGCATTCTTGCATCGACCAGCGTCCGAATTCCCAGCTGACCGAGAGCCAGAGTCGCATGCGGCGTGGAATTCACTGTCTCCGTAAGCAGAGCGACAGCAGGAACTCTCGGAAATTCACGCACCATGGCTGCTACTCGACTCGAGTTTTGAGTGCCATACCTGGTGACAGAGATCAGAACGAGGTTTGCCCTTTGATCTCGGAGATCCGCGAGGACTTCGTCAAGCGACTCCCGGTGCAGCGGGTCACATAGACCCTGGGCAGCCGCATCGACACGAGAGCGTTCGAGCGGAGTGAGAATTGTCGAAACCGGGGTACGAGGGGAGATGCGCTTGGAGTCGGTGGGCATGAGATCCTCACGGTTAAGGTGGCAACCGTTCCGGCGCGCAACATTACACCACCACGTCAGATGCTCGTCATGCGTTCACAGGAGTGAAACGCGACGTTCTCGCACTTCGTCATTTCGTTATATTTTTTTTGAGGCAAGTTGGTCGGACGATCGCGTATAGGTATCTAATCGATACTTATTCGAGGAAAGTCCGGGCTCCAGTGGACAGGCTGCCAGGTAACCCCTGGGCACGAGCAGCGTGAGTTGTTCGTGACGGACAGTGCCACAGAGAATAGACCGCCGCTTTTCGGAGCGGTAAGGGTGAAACGGTGGGGTAAGAGCCCACCGCGCTCGTGGTAACATGAGCGGCACGGCAAACCCCAGCTGGAGCAAGGCCAAATATGCGGCGAGAGGTGTCCACCTCGATCAAGACACCGCGGGTAGGCTGCTAGAGAGTATGGGTGACCATGCTCGTAGAGAAATGATCGTCCGGATTGGTAAAACAGTCCGACAGAACCCGGCTTACAGACCAATTTGCCAATCACCTGACAACCTCCGGCCAAACTGCCGGAGGTTGTTCTTTTCTACCTGACTGGGGATAGAAAAACCAAATCAATGAACACAAAGAATTATCCGATACTTCTCATTCTGTGGTTGGCGGCGTGTTCCAGCCCGCGACCTTCGACTCCAATAGTGCTTCCTCCGGAGCCCTCGATTCCGGTACCGAGTGCATCTCCTAACACATCCTGGACATTCAATCTGCTTCCTGGAACCGCCTCGTATCGCGTAGTGAGAAGCGGGGTGATAGAAAGCACGGCTGATTCAGCAAAGCGCAGAGAGGTTTCCGGCAGCTCCAGCCATGAATCGATCACACTGCAGCAATCAGGAGATACGGTCGGATTCAACGCGGTGGTTGATACATTCTCGATAACCGCCCAGGGATTGGGCACTGCGGCACAACAAGGCGCTGCGCTCCCGTTTCAGCTGTCCGGATTTCTAGCCGGAGAATCGATCCGAATCGCCGGCGACAGCCTGAATGACCAGTGCAATCCAATCTCGGCGGCGTTAATCACGGATCTTCACTATCTCCTGGCGCGTTTTCCGGATTCGCTGTCGACAGCATCCAGATGGCGGGACTCAACCATCACGACCGTATGTCGAGGCTCGATACCGATGCGGTCGCAAGCCACCCATTCCTATTCAGTCGCTGGCGAGAGCCAGTATGAAGGAGTTCCGATTCTGGTAGTCCAGCGAGCTGACACCATTCATGCAGAGGGAGAAGGAGCCCAGCAACAGCACAGGCTGGTGTTCAGCGCCGATGGTGTCGGAAAGGCTACCTACTACCTGGACACGAGAGCAGGAAGGGTGATGCATTTGACGGTCGATCAGAATCTCGATCTGACCGTTACCGCTTCAGGCAAAGCAAATCATTTCAGACAGAGCACCAGACAGGACTTTACGCTGGTGCGTTAATCCACCAGTCGCAGTGGCATTACCAGGCACATATACGACGCCGGATCCTTCCATCCTTCGGGTTCTATCGTCGCCGCGCGCTCGGGTGCTTTGAAGGTCAACCTCACTTCATCGCTCGGGATGTAGCGAAGTATTTCGAGCAGGTAGCTGGCGTTGAATCCAATGTCGAGCTGGTCGCCTGTATACCGGATCGGCAGCTCGTCTTGGGCTTCGCCGAGATCGGGTGTCTGAACACTGAATTTCAGCATGCCGGCGTTGAATGAAAGCCGGATACGATGTGTCTGATCTGAGGCAATGACGGACATTCTCTTCAGCGCACCGGCCAGCGCAAGCTTGTCGGCAACCGCCACACGGTCATTGTCCTTCGGAATTACCTGTTCGTAATTCGGGTAAGGTCCTTCGATGAGGCGCGTGAAGACCGCGGTGAATGGAGATCTGAAGCCAATGTGGTTATCGCCCCTGGCGATCTCGAGCTCTTCTTCAGCGGGAAACAGTCTTCGCACCTGCTCCAGTGCCTTCGGTGGAACGATCAGGTCACTTGCCGGTGCGTTAGCCGAATTAATTGGCATTTCCATCTTTGCCAAACGGTGGCCATTCGTGGCGACCATTCGCATCCGATCGGGGCGAAGCTCCCAGAGCACGCCATTCAAAATCGGCCTGCTCTCTTCCGCAGAGACGGCGAATGATGTGTGAGAGATCAGCTGCTGGAGATCACCGGATCTGATCCTCCAGCTCTCGTTAAAACGAACCGATGGGAATGTCGGGAATTCGTCGCGCGGCAGGCCGAGGAGCTTGAAACGAGAACGACCACACTCCAGGGTGACACGCTGTTCACCCACAGCGGCGATTTTCACAGGAGCTGGAGGAAGCTCTCGTGCAATCTCACTAAGCTTTTTCGCGGGTACGGTCACAGCACCGGATGCATCGACGTCAGCCATAACCTCGGTGCTGACCGCAATATCCAGGTCGGTCCCCGAAAGCTTTATCCCTTTGTCGGTGGTCTCGAGAAGGATATTTGCCAAAACCGGCAGCGTGGTCTTGGCAGGAATGCTTGCTGTAACGGCCGCCAATCCTTCCTGCAATTTTTCACGCGAGATCGTGAACCGCATCCCTATCCCTGTGGAGTGAGCTCGGGTACTTATAAGTCTTTTATTAAAGACTCAATCTAGTAGTGATAGCAGGCTTTGTGGACTTCTGTCGAATGCGTCTAACTTATGAGAGCAGAGAGGTTTCCGCTACGCTGCGTGATGTGGGGCTGGATGTTGGCAGTGGGGAGAATCCTGGATTCTCCGCATCGAGTTCATGAGATGGCACTCGTTTCCACACGTGGCATCGTTCGAAAGTTGAAAGATTCGAGATTACCTCGGATGCGATTTATGCGCGACTTGAGCGCAGAGTCAGCCGAGATGTCCTGCTGAACCTTCTCCAGGCTGTGGATGACTGTGGAATGATCGCGTCCGCCGAAAGCGTTGCCTATTTCCACGAGCTGGGTGGAGAGCAGCTCGCGAGTGAGATACATCGCAATCTGCCGCGGAATCGTGAGGTTCTTCGTCCTCGTTTTTGAACGAAGGCCGTCCACAGTCACGCCCCATTCCTTGGCAACTGCCTGCTGGATGGTGAGAATGGTGAGAGAGCCGAGTGGTTCCGGGTCGAATCCCTCAATTGCGCGCAACTTATCTCGAAGTGCTTCTCTGGCGACATCAACTGTGATGTCCTTGTGCTTGAGTGACGCATAGGCCAGCAGCTTGATGATGGATCCTTCGAGCTCCCTAACATTCGACCGCACGTGTTCGGCGATAAAGTGGATGACATCGTCCGGGATCGTCAGCTCGAGCCGATCGAGTTGGGCTTTCTGTTTCAGAATGGCAACTCGATGCTCAAAGTCGGGGAGGCCGATGTCGGCGACCATCCCCCACTGGAATCTGCTGATGAGTCTTCCTTCGAGGCCGGCGATCTCTGATGGGGGCCGATCGCTGGTGAGCACGATTTGTCGGCCGGCCTCGTAAAGAGCATTGAAGGTGTGGAAAAACTCTTCTTGGGTCGTTTCTTTCCTGCCCTTCAGAAAATGGACGTCATCGATCAATAGAAGATCAGTTTCGCGATAGCGGCGGCGGAACTCGGCGCCGCTCCTTTCCATGATCGAGCTGATCAGCTCGTTCATGAACTGCTCAGTTCCCACATATGTGATTCGTGTACCCGGACTGCGCTGTAGCGTTTCGTGCGCAACTGCTTGCATCAAATGGGTTTTGCCGAGCCCGGTATCTCCGTAGATGAAGAGCGGATTGTAAACTTTGCCGGGTGCCTGGCTGACGGCATGAGCAGCTGCCGCCGCGAGCTCGTTCGACTTTCCGATGACGAAGAGGTCGAAAGTGTATCGCTCACTGAGCGGTGTGCTATTCCCGTTCAATGGTGGGGATAGCTTCGCGGGAGTAGCCGGGGGGCTCACAAAGAAATCCATCTGAGACCGCCGTTTCCGCTCCTCATTTACCCGGAACGCGACAATGAGGGGGTGTCCCAGAACTATTGGAGCATAGCTCGACAGTAGTTCACCGTGCTTGGACTCATTCCAGTCAGCCGTGAACTGGTCGGGGGCACCGACGAAAATGGTGCCGCCTTCCATCGACAGCGCTTCGGTCGGCTCGAGCCACGCCTGGTAAGTCTGATCGGGCAATTCCTGGCGGGCACGATCGAGGAGACGTTTCCAGACTTCGGCGGGGCTGAGCGACATGACGCGACACCCTAGCCCATTTATGTGGAAAAGTCAAACGGACTCGATGCGATGCAGTTCAGGTGACTTGAACTATCTTCAATGCTGCGATAGTTTTACCCGCTTCGCACCGCAGTTTGTAATTTCGGTTTTTCTGGAGTCTAGTAATGGGCAAGCCCACCTATCGTCCCCGCAACAAGCGCCGTATCCGGACCCATGGGTTCAGGTTGCGGATGGCTACTAAATGGGGACGCGAAGTTCTAAGCCGCCGGCGCAAGAAAGGACGTAAACGGCTCACCGTTCAGTTGCCGACGAAATACGCCGGCGCCTAAAGTCCTCGGCTTTCCTCGTCGGGCCAGGCTCACCAGCAAGGCCGATCTGGAAGCGGTAAGACGCACAGGGAAGCGAATGCAAACCGAGCATCTCGAGGCTCGAGCATCTGCTTCCCTGTTGCTGTATCCAAGGGTTGGGATCGTTGTGCCCAAGCATCGCCGCAGAATCGTCGACAGGAACCGTGTTAAACGTCGCCTTCGGGAGATTGTGCGGACTACGTTGCTTCCCACTCTGCCGAGTGTTGACGTCCTCATTCGGGCGAAGCCTGAGGCGTACGGATCCACCTTTCAGCAGCTCGCGAGTGATGTTGGGACAATTGGTCGGTGGGCCGCGGAGATCGGCCGCTGATCGATGCGTCGCGTCTTCATCTTTCTGATTCGTGGCTATCAGGTAGCCATATCGCCGCTGTTTCCGGCAAGCTGTCGTTACTATCCGTCATGTTCTGCCTACGCGATCGAGGCGTTCGAACGTCACGGCAGTCTGAAAGGAATGCGCTTAACGGTCAGTCGCATTCTTCGCTGTCACCCCTTCCGACCGGGCGGATACGACCCGGTTCCCTGAATGGATAAGCGTTTTTTCCTGGCTCTGTTCCTGTCGCTCGTGGTCATCGCTGTCTCGCAGCTGTTGTTTCCGCCGGCAAAGCCGGCTCCGTCCACACAGCGACCGCTCACCGCGAGCGATTCCGCGGCACAAACTGCCACTGCAGCGTCTTCGTCGACCAGATCTGTCGCTCCGGCGTCGTCGGTAGGTGCAGTGTCGCAACCAGTAGCCGCCAACGAGACGACGGTCGCTGGAGCTCGCCCCGCCGCCGAAACGACGTCGGTCATCACTCCGAAGGCTACCTATTATTTCAGCAACGTTGGCGCGGCACCGGTTTCAGTAGTGCTTCACGACTATAAGAACCGATCCGCTACCGGTGGTCCCGTCACGTTCGGTGTGGGATCTCCGCTCCTCGGCTACAGACTGATCACGCCAGGTGACACGGTCGATCTATCGAAACTCACGTTCGTTCCCTCGCGAACAAAGAACCAACGCGGTGACGAGCAGATCACCTACAGTGCACCGGCGGGAAGTCATACGGCTTCGATCACGTACACGATTCCGCGTGATACCGCGTCGAGTTATCTGGTTCGTGTCGATGGCCGGATCAGCGATGTTCAGTCTCCGGCGTACCTCATCACCGAGCTCCCGAAGACCATCCAGGCGACTGAAGCAGATACGATTGGTGATCACCGAACGCTGGCTTACAGCTTCAAACCGCAGAAGGACCATTCGCGGAGCGTTCTGTTCGGAAGCCTCGACCCGGGAGAGAAGACACTCGAAGCGGGACCGCTCAATTGGATCGCGGTCAAGAACAAATACTTCGTGTTCGCCATCCTGTCGCTTCCAAACAGCACGCCATTCAGCGAGGCAACTCTTACGGGAGGCCCTCGCACTTCCAAGGTTGCTACAAGTGCATCGGCGAGCGTGGTGCAGGAAGCCAAAAACGGCTCCTTTTCATACGAGTTTTACGCAGGGCCGCAGGAATCGCAGCGACTCGCCGGAGTGGGACGCGATTTCGACCACGTGAACCCGTATGGCTGGCGTTTTCTCCAGGGAGTGGTTCACCCGATTGCATCGAAGGTCATTCAGGCACTGTTGTGGATGCACAACCGTCTGAACCTGACCTACGGCTGGGTGCTTGTCATTCTCGGCGTTCTGGTCAGGCTGGCGCTGTGGCCGTTAAACCAGAGCACGATGCGCTCGAGCCTCAAGATGCAGGAGCTGCAGCCGAAACTCGCCGCTGCCCAGAAGAAATACAAAGATCCAGTGCAGCAGCGAGAGGCGATCATGAAAGTCTATCATGACGCCGGCGTGAGCCCATTTGCCGGATTGACGGGCTGCCTGCCCGCCCTTTTGCCAATGCCGATCCTGTTCGCACTCTTCTTCGTTTTTCAGAATACGATCGAGTTCAGAGGCGTGCCCTTCATGTGGCTGCACGACATCTCCGTGAAGGATCCTTTCTATATCCTTCCGCTGTTGATGGGCGCCTCGATGTATGTCCTGTCATGGATTGGAATGCGTAATGCTCCTCCAAACCCGCAGGCGAAGATGATGGGCTACATGTTCCCGGTGATGATGACGGTCGTACTGCTCAACATGGCTTCGGGCCTCAATCTGTACTACACCGCGCAGAACATCGCCGCGCTGCCACAGCAGTGGATGCTCGCTCGCGAGAGAGCCCGGGCCCGGCCGGCGGGATAAGGAGATCGGATGCTGCGTGTCACTTATATTGGTCACGCAACGCTACTAATTGAGCTGGGCGGACGACGCATACTGACCGACCCGAACTTCGACCCGGCGCTCGGCAGGTTCCTGCGCCGGGTCAGCTCTCCTGGAATTCCGCTCGCAGACCTGCCGGTGCTCGACGCGATCCTGCTGACCCACGCGCACGCGGATCACCTCTCGTTCGATTCGCTCGACTCACTGCCATCGGACATCCCTCTGTTTGCGCCACCGCCGATCGCCAAATGGCTGGCGAAGCGGGGCTATTCGCATGCAGTACCTGTCGCTCCTGGAGAACACGCCGAGCTGGCGGGCGTGAAAATCAGCGCGGCCTCTGCCACGCACAAAGGCAACCGATACGGCGTTGACCGCTGGCGGAGCGCGGCCAATATGTACTTAATAGATACTAATAAAACATCCTGCTTTTTTGCCGGCGATACCGCGTTGATGCCCGACACCACGCATCTCGTGGAGCGTCACCTGCTCGACAAGGGCCGAAACTTGGATCTGGCCCTGCTGCCAATCGGGCACGCGCCCTGGTGGAAGCCTGGATTCCGGAAGGGCCATCTGACGAGCAATGACGCGCTCACTCTCTTCGAGAGACTGCAGGCGAAGTACTTCATCCCCTACCATTGGGGAACATTCAATCACGTTACATCCACAGCGTTCGATGCGATCGATCGACTGCGTAAGACTCTGGAGGATCATCCCCTCCATCCCGCGGTGAAGATTCTGGAGCCCGGCACAACCTTCGAGCTCCCTACCAGCTCGACGTGACGTCCCAGGTTTTTCGGCAACAGGATACGATCGTTGCCGTTGCCACCGCAGCCGGTCGCGGGGCAATCGCGCTGGTGAGGCTGAGCGGGCCCGATGCCTTTGCCATCGCGGCAAAGCATTTACGACCGTTACCGTCCGAGCCGCGCGTCGCTCACCTGTGCGATGTACTCGATGGCGATGACAAGCTCGACGAATCGCTGGTGACTCTCTTTCCGGCGCCGAATTCGTTCACCGGAGACGACACGGTCGAATTCTCTGCACACGGTGGCTACCTCGTCCCGGCTTCGATAGTAGCGGCGCTGACGCGCTCGGGCGCGAGACAAGCACTACCCGGGGAGTTCACCAGGCGGGCAGTTCTCAACGGGAAGCTCGACATCGTCCAGGCGGAAGCGATTGGCGACCTGATAGATGCGAGCTCACAGGTCATGCAACGCACGGCGCTCGGCCAGCTCGACGGTGGGTTGTCTCGGCGGCTAAGCGCGTTGAGAAGCGATCTGCTGGAGCTGGAAGCCTTGATCGCCTATGACGTCGACTTTCCCGAGGAAGACGATGGCCCGATTCCCCGGGCGAGAATTGAAAACACCGCTCAATCCGTGCTTACCGGGCTCGGTCAGTTGCTGTCGACCGCTCCGATGGGAGAGCTCGTCCGCGATGGCGCTGTCGTGGTAATTGCCGGCCCGCCCAACGCCGGAAAGTCTTCTCTGTTCAACGCTCTCCTCGGGAAGTCGCGGGCAATCGTAACTGAGATTCCCGGGACTACGCGGGATGCGCTTGAGGCCGTGATCGACAGTGGCAAATGGCCGCTACGACTGGTTGATACGGCTGGTCTCAGGGAAACCCAGGATAGAATCGAAAAACTCGGCATCGAAGTGAGCGAACGTTATCTGGCCGACGCGCAGGTGGTTCTGGCGTGTGCGGAAAACGCTGCCGATCTGGACCGGACAGAGTCGCTGATCAGAAAAAAAACCCGGGCACCGATCCTGGCGGTTCACACTAAGTACGATTTAGTAACTAACGGAGACCAAACTGAAGCCTCCGCAATTCCTGTCAGCGCCGAAACTGGATCGGGGCTACGCGAGCTACTGTCCGCGATCGATGCGGTGGTGGATACGAGTCAGGGAGATATCCCGGGCGACCTGCCAATCCTGACGCGGGCACGCCACCGGAAGGCGCTCGAGTCTGCCAGCGACGAAGTTGGACAGTTTCTGGAAGCGTGGCGGGCGCAAAAGCTTCCCGTCACCGTTGCCGCAGTGCACCTGAGAACCGCTGTCAGTGAGCTCGAGGAGTTGATCGGCACGATGGATGTGGACGACGTGCTCGACCGGGTGTTCAGCTCTTTTTGTGTAGGTAAGTAAGACTAGGCGGACGCGGCCGAAGAGCTGGCGATCGATGTGATCTCGGCAGCGCTGGCTCGAATGGCCCACGGGAGACCACGGGTAATTACCGCAGGCTCGACCATTTTGGTGCCCAGGAAGTAGCCGCTGCGCTCGGGAAAGACGTGGCGGTCAACGGTGCGGGCGTCATCGCTCATTCCGCCGGAGAGATACCGGAGGCGGAGGCCAAGTCCGGCGCGATCGAGATCATGTTTGAGAGCGCGGCTCATCACCGGCTCGAGCTCCCGCACGCTGGCGTACTCGCGCCTGGTGTATCCGTAATACTCCCAGGCTGCGTGTCCGGGACTGAGCGTCCGGGATGCGATTGTAGCCAGACCTTCGTTGATCATCAGTTCGCGCAGCGAGGCGCGCCTGCCTGTTTCCCAGTACGAGTAGTAGCCGCCGGCGTCGTCGATCAACTGTTTGAGCTCGCTATGGCTGGTGGGCGACGTGTAACGGATCGTGTGAGCGATCTCGTGGGCCAGCCAGAGAGGAATGAGCTCGGGATCCAGCCCAAGTCCCTGGGTTTCCGGATTTGTAACGCTGGTGAAGTGCTCGAGGCAAACAAACGCCACTCCTTTGCCATCCACCACGAGCTCGCCGGCATTCGCAGCGCCGACCCCGACCATCAGGACGACATCGACGTCGGTGTCGCTCTCGAAGAGGGTCCGGCAGTGCTCTTCAGTATTTCTGGCGAGAGAGACCACATCGATTCTCTCCAGCATTGTACGAAGGTCTACCCTGCTCGCAAGTGCAGCAGATCGAACGACTTCCAGAAAATGGGGCCCGGCAGGATCGAGGACGTAATTATGCCAGTAGGCCTCTAGGAAGCGGCGGTGGGTTTCGAAGTAGCGGAGATAGGCGGCGACACGGTCTGTACTGTTGTGAACTGCGAAGAAGTCAGGCAGTAGGTTGATGAGCATCAACCACCAGGTCGCGGGTTGGGAGGGTGTCGCAATTTTGCGATGCGAGAAGATACAATCGACCCATTTTCCCAACAAGGCCGATCTCCTCCACCTGAAATTTTCAGCGTTGGCACAATTATTCCTTATCCATTTCGGCAAAGAGGTACTGGTTGAGATAGGAGGAGCTATGACGACGCTGCGCGCGATAGAGCTTCGTTGTCCCGTGTGTGACAATGAGTTCAAATCCCAGAGCGTAGTCTCGACGAATGCTTTCGGCGGGAAGCGCACTGATTTCCATGAGCGGGCAGCCGGGACTCAACCGCTCGCTTATCTCATTCACATGTGCAGCGAATGCGGCTACTCCGGCGGAGAGACCGACTTTACCGGCGGGACGGACGTGAGCCCGGTCCTGAAGCAGCATGTTTTCAAGGAGCTCGCTCCTCTTCGACCAGCTCTCGTGTGTGGATCCGAGAAATACGAAGCCGCCGCGAAAGTGGCTCGCTGGCAAGGCACTGAGCCGCGACACATAGCCGATTTGCTCCTGAGAGCAGCGTGGTGCTGCGTAGACGAGGGCGACGTTGAAGCGGAGCGGTACTTCCGCCGGCACGCAGCCTGGATGTTCGAGGAAGCACTGAGCGCATACGATGGAGTTCCCCGCGAAGAGCGCGCTATCCTGACCTATCTGGTCGGAGAGCTGTGGAGAAGGATCGGCGACACCAGGAAGGCTGCTACCTGGTTCGAGGCAGTCCCGAGCGAGGTTACCGACCTTCAGAACCAGCAGTGGGTCATCGACGCCGCCGATCAGCAGCGGTTGAACCCGAGGGAGTGGTTCGGCTAGACTATCTGGTTCCGAACAACCTGTCGCCCGCGTCGCCGAGACCCGGGAGGATGTACCCCTGGCCGTTCAGCTCACGGTCGAGTGCCGCGCAGTATATCTGAACGTCCGGATGGGCGTTGCTAAGGTATCGGACGCCCTCAGGAGCAGCGACAAGGCACAGAAACCGGATCCGGTTTGCGCCTGCTCTCTTCAATGATGCAACTGCGGCTGCCGCGCTACCTCCCGTTGCCAGCATCGGGTCCAACAGAAAAAAATCCCGCTCGGCGGTATCACCGGGCACCTTGAAGTAATAGTCGACCGGCTGCAGGGTGTCGTGATCGCGGTAGAGTCCGATGTGCCCGACGCGCGCTGATGGAACCAGTCTCAGAATTCCTTCCACCATCCCGAGACCTGCCCGCAGAATCGGTACGAGCGTCAGTTTCTTGCCGCTGATGTGATAACCGGTCGTCTGCTCCAGTGGTGTGGTGACATCCCGCGGCTCGAGGCTCAGCTCGCTGGTTGCCTCGTACGCCATGAGCATGGCTATTTCGTCGACGAGCTCCTTGAAATGCTTGGTCTCGGTCTTCTCGTCGCGCAGGATCGTCAGCTTGTGCTGAACAAGCGGATGCCGGATAATAGTCAGAGAGGGGAATTCTTTAACGCGTTCGATCATCCTGACCCCAAAATTCCGGCACCGGCACAGTGGACCTTCACCGGCTCATAATCTAATCCACGATGAAAGAATACCAGGCTGTGGTGGTCAAGCTCACCCGCCATACGCGTGAAGATGAGGACACTCTGACCGATCTCCTGAACGAAAGGAGCAGAGGCGGATGGGAGCCGGCGCTGATGTCACAGGACGAGCAACGCCTGACCATCCTCTTTCAGCGCGATGCAGTAGCGGAAGGTTGACTATTTGGAGATAACCTTCGCCGGCGCCGCGCGGGAAGTCACGGGCTCGTGCCACCTGCTTCACGTTAATGGTCATACCGTAGCTCTCGACTGCGGGATGTTTCAGGGGAAGAGGCAGGAGACTGCGGAAAAGAATCGCAGGCTGCCTATTCCGATCGAGGATCTCGACGCGGTTGTCCTGTCGCACGCGCATATCGACCACTCGGGGCGCCTCCCCTTTCTGGTTGCCGAGGGTTATTCGCAGACGATCTGGGCAACATCCGCCACCAGGGACCTATCTGCCGTAATGCTCGCCGACTCGGCCCACATTCAGGAGAGGGACGCCGAGTTTCTGGCGAAGCACAGAAAGGATTTCGTCGAGCCCTTGTACGGAATTCGGCACGCCGTCCGCACGATGGAGTTAATGGTCGGCGTTCCCTACAACAAACCGTTCGACGTCGTTCCCGGAGTACGTGCGACCTATGTAGACGCCGGGCACATCCTCGGCTCCGCCTCGGTTCTCCTGGACTGCACGGAATCGGGGAAGACCAAGCGCCTGGTTTTCTCCGGAGACATCGGGCGCAGTGGTCTCGCGATTGTCCGCGATCCTGTTCCACCCGAAGGCGCAGACGCCCTGATCATGGAATCGACGTATGGAAACCGTGATCATGAATCAGTGGAAGGAGCCCGGGCGCAACTGGCGCAGGTCGTTCGAGAGACGGCCGCACGCGGTGGCCGGGTGCTGATTCCAGCATTCGCTGTGGGCAGGACGCAGGAAATGATTTACGCGCTTCACGGCCTGGCCCGCGAAGGAGCGATTCCGGCGATTCCTATCTACGTCGACAGCCCGTTGGCGATCGATGCCACCACGGTTTTCGAGATGCATCCGGAAAGCTTCGATCACTCGGAGGAGATGGTTCAGAAAGCGAAGGAGCTGTTCCAGTTCGACTTGCTGCACTACACGCGCGATGTCGAGGAATCGAAGGCACTATCCCGGGCCAACGGCCCGATGGTGATAATTGCCGCCTCGGGCATGATGGAGAACGGACGGATCGTTCATCACCTCGCGCAGGGGGCAAGTGAGCCGCGGAATACCATACTCGTCGTCGGTTTTCAGGCCGAGCACACGCTCGGGCGCAGGGTGGTGGAGCGACAGCCGGTGCTTCAGATCTTTGGCGACGATGTCCCTCTCAACGCGAGGGTCGAGGTCATCGATGGTTACAGCGCTCACGCCGACCGAACTGAGATGACCAACTGGCTCGGACACGTCAAGGACAAATCGCCAAGGCTTGGCCCGATCTGGCTCGTGCACGGAGAAGCAGCCGTGCAGGATGAATTCAAGGAAGCGCTGAAGTCGAAAGGGTATTCCGTTGAATGTCCCGAGCCTCACACGAGGCACGTATTCTAGCGTAGCTTCTACGGGATGAGACGTGCACGAGAAGCGGCAAGAAAAGCGGCGGAGAAAGCTAGACAGGTTACCAGGCTTATCCGCCGGATCTTGTCCATCATGGTCGTTACCGTCTTCGTGCTATGGATAGCCTCGGTGTCAGCGGTGGTGATGTGGAGCAAGCGCGATGAGGCACGGCCGGCGCAGGCGATAGTCGTACTTGGCGCGGCGCAGTATGCGGGAAGGCCATCTCCGGTTTTGCGCGCGCGTCTCGATCACGCACTGGAGCTCTGGAACGAACACCTGGCTTCACTGCTGATACTGACGGGTGGAACCGGTGCCGGAGACACGACGAGTGAAGCAGCTGTCGGCCGGACCTACGCGAAGAAACACGGCGTACCAGATACGGCGATCCTGGAAGAGAACGCCGGCCGGACTACCAGCGAATCGATGCGGGCGGTGGCAGGAATGCTGGAGGTGCGGGGTCTCCAGAGCGCGGTACTGGTGAGCGATCCGTTTCATATGCTGCGGCTGCGGATCCTCGCGCGTCGATTTGGTTTTACACCGTACACATCACCGACCAAGACGAGTCCGATCTCGCCGAACCGGGAAGAAAGCTGGAAGTATATTTTTAGCGAGTCGCTCAAAGCGCCGCTCGCCTTCTTTTTCGAGAGGAAGCTGTGAACAGGAAGAAATCGTCAGTGTATTTAGTAGCACTCGGCTACTTACTAGCATTGGGCGCGGCCACCAATCTGGAAGCCCAGATCCCGCGCATCGCGTTCGAGAAGTACACTCTGCCCAACGGACTCGAGGTGATCCTGCACGAAGATCATTCGACGCCGATAGTTGCCGTCGATACCTGGTACCACGTCGGTTCCGGGGATGAGCTCGTGGGTCGCACCGGCTTCGCCCATTTGTTCGAGCACATCATGTTCATGGGCTCGCAACACGTACCAGTCGGTCAATTCGACCAGCAGCTCGAAGCGGCTGGCGGCGACAACAACGGGTCGACCACCGAAGACCGGACCAACTATTACGAGACACTGCCTTCCAATGCCCTTCCCCTGGCACTGTGGCTCGATGCTGACCGGATGGGATGGCTGCTACCGACGATGGATCTCGCCAAGCTGAATCTCCAGCGAGATGTCGTCAAAAACGAACGAAGACAGCGTGTCGACAACGTTCCCTATGGGCGCGCCGAGGAGACGATTCTGGCAGCGCTGTACCCCAAGACGCACCCATACTCCTGGCCAGTCATCGGTTCCATGGCCGATCTGAGTGCTGCTTCCGTCACCGACGTCCAGAACTTTTTCAAGACGTACTACGCGCCCAACAACGCGACGCTCATCATCGCCGGCGATTTCAATCCCGCCGAAGCCAAGCGGCTGGTTGCCCAATACTTCAGCGAAATTCCGCGGGGACCTGCGGTAAAGCGCCGCACGACGGTTCCCGCCGTTACGGTTCCGCGAGACACCTTCCTCCTGCTCGAGGACAAGGTCCAGCTTCCGCGCGTGTATTACACCTGGCATACGGTGAAGGGCTACTCCAGGGATGACGCAGCGCTCGACATCCTCGCGCAGATCCTGGCCAACGACAAGAACTCACGTCTGTACAAAAAGCTAGTCTACGAGCAGCAGACTGCGCAGAGCGTGAGAGCCTTCCAGAATGGTTCGAGAATGGATGGAAGATTCCGTCTGGACTTCACGCCCAAACCCGGCCAGAAGGTCGCGGATCTCGATCGCGTCGTTCGCGCGGAGATAGCGAACATCATCAGCAACGGCGTGACGCAGCGCGAGCTGCAGCGGGCACAGAACGTCTACAAGTCGAATTTTCTCAACGATCTGGCGAGCGTACTCGGGAAAGCCGAGGTCCTGAATTCCTATAACTATTTCATCGGAAATCCGGATTACGTGCAGCAGGATGCGGCGCGGTATGATGCCGTCACCGCCGTCGACGTACAGCGTGTAGCGAAAACCTATCTCGGGAAGCCCAAAGTCATTCTCACCGTCGTCCCAGAGGGCAAGAAGGAAATGATGTTGACTGCAAATGCCAGCGGAGGTGGTCGATGAGACATCGTGCGTTAGCCGCCTGCGTGGCGCTCGGTCTGATCGGCACGACACTCCAGGCTCAGGGAACCGTTGATCGGACCAAACCGCCGGAGCTTGGACCACCGCCCCGGGTTTCGCTGCCGCCCATCGTCACTCGCCAGCTGTCGAATGGTCTGAAGCTGATGATTGTCGAGCAGCACGAGCTGCCGGTTGCCGATTTCGTGCTACTGGTCGGCAGCGGTGGCACCTCGGATCCGACGGGCAAGACAGGAGCGGCGAACCTGACGACCGCGATGCTCCGAGAGGGCACCACCACCCGAAAGAGTCTGGACATTGCTGACCAGACTTCGTATCTGGGGATCAGCCTTTTCCCGTTCAGCAGCTGGGAATCGAACACCCTCTCGCTGCACACGCCGACCGCGCAGCTGGATAGCGCCCTGGCGCTGTTTGCGGATGTCGCCCTGCATCCCTCCTTCCCCGCGAACGAGTTCGATCGGCTGAAGAAGAACCGTCTCACCGAGCTGCTCCAGCTGCGGGACCAGGGGCCAGCGATCGCCAACCAGGCATTCCCGGCCATCCTCTACGGCACGCACCCGTATGGCGCGCAACTAATCGGTACCGAGCAGTCCGTGGCCTCGCTGTCGGTTGCGGACCTGCAGGCGTACTACCAGGTCAACTTCAAGCCCAATAACTCAACGCTCATCGTGGTTGGTGATATCACACCGGACCAGGTCGAAGCGAAGCTCAACTCGCTGTTTGGGGGCTGGCAACGCGGGGATGTGGCGACGCCCACCTACACTGAACCACCGAAGAGTGGATCGACGACGATCTACCTCATCGACAAGCCTGGTGCGGCCCAGTCGTCATTCCGCATCGGTGCTGTTGGCGTTCCGCGCTCTACGAAGGATTACTTCGCTCTGACTGTGATGAACACGATTCTTGGCGGGTCGTTCAGCAGCCGGCTGATGCAGAATCTGCGG
>Ga0207648_10002293_pt1 | contig 20669 bp, 21 predicted proteins | sample KBSMisM32_FD_184310 | JGI IMG/M metagenome (GOLD analysis project Ga0207648, IMG submission 184310) | Miscanthus rhizosphere microbial communities from Kellogg Biological Station, Michigan, USA - KBS Miscanthus M3-2 (SPAdes) (version 2) | ecosystem: Host-associated > Plants > Roots >...
GAGCGGGTCCCCTTCCCGCGCGGCGCCCGTCTGCAGCGGACGCTCTTCCATCGCCAGCAGGAACAGCCACGAGACCGCGAGGCAGAGCGCCGCGGCGGCGAAGATCCAGCGGAAGTGGCCTTCGAGCGCGGCGCCGTTGCGGGCCGCGATCGTTTCGAGCGTGACGCCCTTCTCAGCCCCGAACAGGAACGCGCCGTAGAGCGCGACCATCAGCGCGCTCGCGAGCGCGCGCACGAAGTTGATCACGCCGGTCACCGTCCCGAGCTGCCACGGCAGCACGGCGTTCTGCACCGAGACCGTCGTGATCGGCAGCACGGTGCCGAGCCCGCAGCCGGTGAGCAGCAGCAGCGCACCGACACCGGTGGCATTGAGCTGTGCCGGGATCAGCGCGATCGGCACCAGCGAAAGCGCCGCGAACGGCAGGCCGACGAGCCCGATGCGCTTGTAGCGCGTCACCTTCGCCATCAGCCGGCCGCAGACGGTCGAGCCGATCACCACGCCGCCCATGAACGGGATCAAGGTGAGGCCGGCGCCGCTCGCCGAGAGGCCGAGCACGGTTTCGAAATAGACCGGCGCATAGATCGAGAGCGCGATCATGGTGCCGTAGGCCAGTGAGGCGCAGCCGATCGCGTTGGCGACCACGCGGTTGGCCATGATCGAGAGCGGCACGAACGGCTCGGGCGCGACGGTCAGCCGCCAGACGAACAGCGCGAACAGAACCGACGCGGCGGCGATGAGGCCGACGATGTGCGGCGAGGTCCAGGCGTAACGCATGCCGCCCCAGTTGAGCGCGAGCAGCAGCGTGACGGTGCCGGTCACCATCAGGGCGGCGCCGAGCAGATCGAGGTCGTGCTTGCGCTCGTGGCGCGGGAGCGCCTTCAGCGCGCGGCCGGTGATCGCAAACGCCAGAAGGCCGAGCGGCAGGTTGATCCAGAAGATCATGCTCCAGTGCAGATGCTCGGCGAACACGCCGCCGAGCACCGGGCCTGCTATCGAGGCGATGGCGAACACCGCGCTGAAGTAACCCTGGTAGCGGCCGCGCTCGCGCGGCGAGACGGCGTCGCCGACGATGGTCTGCGACAGCGCGATCAGTCCGCCGCCGCCGATGCCTTGAAGGGCGCGCGCCGCGATCAGCGCCGGCATGGTCGGCGCGAGCGCGCAGGCGACCGAGCCGAGAACGAAGATCGCGATGCCGCCGAGCAGCACCGGGCGGCGGCCGTGGATATCGGAAAGCTTGCCGTAGAGCGGCGTGACGGCGGTGGCGGCGAGCAGGTAGGCGGTGACGATCCAGGCGAGGCTTTCGACGTCCGAATAGGCGCGGCCGATGGTGGCAAGCGCAGTCGCCACGATGGTCTGGTCCAACGCCGAGAGGAACATCGCCAGCATCAGGCCGAGCAGGATGCGGCGGATGGCGGGATGGTCGAGGCGCTCGGGCGTCTCGTGGACGGCGGTCACGACGGAACTCCTGAAAACGAAAAAGGCGCGCAAGGCGCCACTTCCCGTTCTCAAGATGGGCCGTTCGCCGGCGGGGTCAACGTGCTGCAGCGCAACACGGCCATGCAGCCGGGGACGCCTGGCGTGCACAAGCCGCAAGCGGCGCACAAACTATAGTGCACTTTTTTGGATGAACTATAGCGCAGGCGACTCTGTGCGGTGCGTCAGGCGAAGAAGAACGCGTAGATCAGCGCGAAGGCGAGGATCACCGCGATGGTGCTGATCGTGAGCACGATCCCGTTACCCTGGCCGGTGACGGCCTGGCGCGCCTCGGTCGGCGTATCTGTTTGAGGTGTCGAGCCATATTCCGGCGCTCGGCTGGCCTTATGGGTCGGCGAATAATCGGCGTTGGCCATGATGCCACTTCCTGTTCCGGTTTCGGGAGGCCAACGCGCGGCATTGGGCCCGGTTCCGTGGCCGACTGCAGCGCGCAGATCCCACATAGCTGGAACAGAGTGATTGTGTAACTGGGGGTCCCCCAAAAAAACCCGCCCCCGACCGGACTTCGGGAGAACATCCGGTCGGGGGCCAATGAAGGGCGGCGTCGGGGACGGGGGGCACGGGGGTCGCCGCCCTGTCAGCCTAACGTGCAAGCCGAAAAAGCGTTCCGAAGAATCTTAACCCGCTTTGGCGGAGGATTTGGGTTCGCTGGCCAGACGGGCTTTGGTTCCGCCCCGGTCTTTCGCGCCTTTCGGCCACTTGCCGGGCCAGGCGACGATGCGGTCGGCGATCTTGTCCTCGGGGAGCGCGTCCTCGTCGCTCGAAACCCGCCCTCGCACCGAAATATTGGCCGCGTGCACCGTCTCGCGATCGCCGGAGACGAGCGGGTGCCACCAATAGAGGTCGCCGCCGTTCGCGAGCAAACGGTAAGCGCAAGTCGGCGGAAGCCAGTTCAGTTCGCCTAAATTCTTCGCGGTCAGCCGCACGCAATCGTCGACCCGCGCGGAGCGGTTCTTGTAGTCGCGGCAGCGGCAACTCTCGGAGTCGAGCAGCCGGCAGCCGACATCGGTGAAGTAGATTTTCGCCGTGTCCTCGTCCTCCAGCTTGACGAGGCAGCAGCGGCCGCAGCCGTCGCACAGGCTCTCCCACTCGCCTTCGGTCATCTCGGCGAGCGACTTGGTCTTCCAGAACGGCAGGTCCGACATCGCGCTTCCATAGGCGCTTTCGCGCGCGAGGGCCAGCGAACGCTCGATCTCCGACCCATGAAGGACGCGTTACATGTGCCACAACCCGTCGCCGAAGGCCGAGCGGCCTTCGTAGATGCCGCTGTTGTAGTAATGATCGAGCGGGTTCACGCCCGCCGCCGCGATGTCGCTGTAGGTCGACAGATATTTCTGCGTGTCGAAGCTGGCCGAAGGATCGCGCCCTTCCTTCCAGCCGAGGTTCATATAGTGCTGCAGCGGGTTCGCGCCCGCCGCCGCGACGTCGCTGTAGTGCGACAGGTAGCCGGACGTGTCGAACCAGGCGTTCGGATTGCGGCCTTCGTGCCAGCCATACGTCATGAAATGCTGCAGCGGATTGGCGCCGGCCGACGCGACGTCCGGATTGTGGAACATATAGTATTCGGCATCGAAGCCCGAGACCAGCGAGCCGATCGCATCGTAGGCGGAGCGTCCTTCCGCCTTGCCGAAGCGCAGGAAGTGGCCCAGCGGATCGCCGCCGCCCGCCGCGACATCGGGGTTGTGCACCAGATAAAGCTTCCCATCGAAGTTCGGCCCCGGATCGCGCCCTTCCTTCCAGCCGGTCTGCTCGTACTGCGTCAGCGGATTGGCGCCCGACGCGCGAACGTCCGGATTGGCGCCGCGATACAGCATGCTCGAGAAGTACGGGTTCGGATCGCGGCCCTCGCGCCAGCCGCTCGAGTTGTAATGCGCAAACGCATCCACCCCCGCGTGGAATACGTCGAGATTGTTGTGCTGATAGTAGAGCGTGTCGAACAGCACCGAACCGTCGTTGAGATTGACGGTGCCGTCGGCGAAGCGGAGGTGCTCGACGCCGAAGAGCGTGTCGTTGCCGTCCGGGCCGGACGTCAGGACGCGAACGCCCAGATCCGCGACCGAATAGCTGCCGAGGCCGCTCGAGAACAGCGCGGTGTCGTCCCCCGCCCCGCCGACGATCGTGTCGTTGCCGCCGAGGCCGTTGATCGTATCGTTGCCCGCCGTGCCGGTCAGATTGTTGTTGCCGGCATCGCCCGTAATCGTCGTCGTGCCGGAAGGGCCGCCGGGAAGCGAATAGGGATCGGCCGCCGCGTAGTTGACCGTGTAGCCCATGTCCTGCAGCGAGCCGACCGTCATGCGGCTGATCGGCATCGGAACGCCGGCCGCTTCGATGAAGCCGGTCATCAGCTCGGCGTTGAAGCGGTCCTCGTCCCAGTGCGCGCCGGCGGTGCCGGAACCGAAATCGTGCTCGATCGGTATCGATGTCGCGCCGGCGGTTCCGCTCAGCGTGCGGTATTCGCGCAGCGCGTTCGTGCCGATGTAGTCGCCCGCGCCGTTCTTCAGGCCGAGCGTGCTCCACAGCGTACCGATTCCGAGAATGTGTCCCATCTCGTGCAGGATGACGTTCGTCCACGTGCCGTTCGCGAACATTCCCGCCACGTCGGCCGAATCGAATTGCATCTCTCCATGCGATGGAAGACGCGAGCCCGGACGAAACTCGTCCGGTCCGGCTTGCCCGAGAATCCCGCCCGGCCCGTCGATCGACACGATGCTGGCGTCGATCAGCAGGTCGTCGATGAAGCCATAGCCCGTCGAATTGAAATCCGGAATGTCGGCGACGATGATTTGCGCCCAGCGTGTTGCGGCCGAAGTGAACGCGCCCTGATACTTCGGATCCCCGCTGTAGTGAACGACGATGTCGAACTGGCCATTGACGCTGGCGCCCGCGAAAGAATTCGTGAGCGTCGCGCCCGAATTGGTGATCGTGCCGCTGGTCTCGCCCGTCAGATTGACGGGAATGCTCAGGGTCGTTTCGACGGTGGTCGTCTCAAGAAAGCCGTAAGCGCTCATCGACTGCTTCGCAGAATGCGTGATCCGGTGGCGTTCAACGCAAAATACGCGCAACGCGATTCGACACGGTACCGGCGCCGTCATGGAATTCGGGAAAGCCCCAACCCCGGCGGCGCCGCTAAGGGCACCCAGGCGCCGCTAAGGGCACCCCATGGCAACTGGTCGCGAAACGGTTGCGAGTCGAAGCTGTGAATTAATTAAGAGGCAAATCAATGGCCTGGTGGAACATCGCGGGCTTTTTCTCCCCTCCCGGTGTTCCCTTCACCCTGTTGCGCTTCCGCCATTGGCGCGCCGCGCCGAACGCGCTAGAAGCTGAACAAATCGACAGGGTTAGGCTCCGATAGGGCCCGGCCCCGTTTCGGCCTTGCGTGCGCCGCACCGTCGCGTTTCGACGGCCGGAATCTGGAGAAACCGCTTGCGCGACCAGTTTGGTCAGGACCTGAAGTCGAAGCTCAAGCGCGGGCTGTTGAGCTTCGATTCGTTCCTCGATTCGGGGGTCTTCCACTCCGCGCGCTGGCTGCGCGAATACTACGAGCGCTTTTCAGCCTTCATGGACCGGTTCCATGTCTCCGGCTGGCGGCGCTGGGTGCTGGTGGAGCCGTTGTCGGAAGGCGCCACGCTCGGCATGGGCGGGATGCTGGTCATGCTGGCGCTCGCGATCCCGGCGTTCCGCGAGACCTCCGACGACGACTGGCTGAAGAAGTCCGAACTCGCCGTCACCTTCCTCGATCGATTCGGCAACGAGGTCGGCTCGCGCGGCATCCGGCACAACGACGCCATTCCGCTGGAAGATTACCCCGACCACCTGATCAAGGCGGCGCTCGCGACCGAAGACCGGCGCTTTTACGAACACTTCGGCATCGATCCGTCCGGCCTCGCGCGCGCGCTCACCGCGAATGCCCGCGCCGGCGGCGTGGTGCAGGGCGGCTCCTCGATCACGCAGCAGCTTGCCAAGAACCTGTTCCTCAACAATGAGCGCACGATCGAGCGCAAGGTGAAGGAAGCGTTCCTGGCGATCTGGCTCGAGACGCGGCTCACCAAGAACGAAATCCTCAAGCTCTACCTCGACCGCGCCTATATGGGCGGCGGCGCGTTCGGCGTGGACGCGGCGGCGCAGTACTACTTCAACAAGTCCGCACGCGACGTGAACCTGGCCGAAGCCGCGATGCTCGCCGGCCTGTTCAAGGCACCGACGCGTTACGCGCCGCACGTCAACCTGCCCGCCGCACGCGCGCGCGCCAATACGGTGCTCGATAACCTGATCGAGGCCGGGTTCATGACCGAGGGCCAGGTGTTCGGCGCGCGGCGCAACCCGGCGGTCGCGCTCGACCGGCGCGACGAGCGCGTCGCCAACTACTATCTCGACTACGCCTTCGACGAGATGAAGAAACTGGTCGCGACCTTCCCGAAGTCGCTGCATGAACGCGTCTTCGTCGTGCGCACCGGCCTCGACGTCAATCTGCAGCGCGAGGCGGACAACACGGTGGAGTCGATGCTGCGCCAGTACGGCAACGACTACAAGGTGAAGCAAGCCGGCGTCGTGGTGCTCGACCTCGACGGTTCGGTGCGCGCGATGGTCGGCGGGCGCGACTACGGGCAGAGCCAGTTCAACCGCGCGACCGACGCGCTGCGCCAGCCCGGCTCGTCGTTCAAGCCATACGTCTACGCGACCGCGCTGAACAACGGCTACAAGCCGACCTCGATCGTCGTCGATGCGCCGATTTGCCTGGGCAACTGGTGCCCGCAGAATTATTCGCACTCCTTCTCCGGTTCGATGACCATCACGCAGGCGCTCACCCGCTCGATCAACGTCATTCCGGTGCGCCTGTCGGTCTCGCTCGGCGACGGCAATCCGAAGATCGGCCGCGCCAAGATCATCCAGATGGCGCAGCGCATGGGCATCCGCACGCCGCTGCCGGATTCATCCTCGCTACCGATCGGCGCCGCGGAAGTGACCATCCTCGATCACACCGCCGGCTACGCCACCTTCCCCAATCTCGGCAAGGCGGTAGCGCCGCATGCGGTACTGGAAGTGCGCAGCGGCAACAGCGAAGTCGTGTGGCGCTTCGATCGCGACGGCAAGAAGCCGGTGCAGGTGATCCGTCCGCAGATCGCGATGGACATGAACTTCATGATGAACAAGGTGGTCGAGGAAGGCACCGGCAAGCGCACGATGCTCGACGGCATCAAGTCGGCCGGCAAGACCGGCACCACCAACGCGTATCGCGATGCATGGTTCGTCGGTTACACCGGCAACTACGTCGCGGGCGTCTGGTACGGCAACGACGATTACGCGCCGACCAATCGCATGACCGGCGGTTCGCTGCCCGGCATGACGTGGCAGAAGATCATGGCCTATGCGCATCAGGGCATCGAGATAAAGCCGCTGCCGGGCGTCTCAGGACCGGCACCCTCGGTGCCGCAGGTCGCATCCGCGCCGGCAGCGAGCGGGAGCAATCCGGCGCCGCAGCGTCCGACCATGCTGACCAAGCGCTCGATTGAAGTGCTGCTGCGGGTCGAGCGCATGATGGAGAACGCGGCGCGCGCGCTTGCGACCGCCTCCGCGCCGCAGCGCGGGGCGGAGGTCGGCGCGCCCAATTCGGTCGCGGCGGCCGAGAGCGGCCCGCGCGGCAATTGAGCATGATCCCGAAAAGTGGGTACCGGTTTTCGGAAAAGATCATGCTCCACCCAGAATCTGGAGCGAGATGACGCTTCGAAGAACAGTCATCTCGTTCTAGAGCCCGGCAAACCGAAACAATGCGCCTGCTGATCGGATTTCTCTTTTCATTCGCGGTCGCGGCACTGTTCGGGCTCGGCCTGACGCAGTTCGCCCTAACGCGCGGGACCGCGTTCGGCGCGATCACGATCGGCGCCTGGACCGCATGGCCGAAGACCGGCACGGCCGAGATCGACCCCTATGCGCGCGCCTCGATCGCGCGCAGCGGCGAGTTGCCGATCGGCTCGGGCGACGGCGTCGCGTTCTATGCGACCGCGGACGACGGCGGCCGCAAGCTCGACGGGCGCTGCGTCGTGACGCTATCTGGCATCACGCCCCCTGCCCGCTTCTGGACCGTGACATTGTACGACCTCGACGGCCGCCTCATCCCCAATGCGGCGAACCGCTTTGGATTCACATCCCAAGAGATCGCGCGTCAGTCCGATGGTAATTTCGAGATCGTGATCGGCTCACGCGCCCGCGCCGGCAACTGGCTGCCGACCGGGGGGATCGACCGCTATCTCCTGGTTCTGCGGCTCTACGACACGCCGGTCGGCGTTGCGACGCGCACCGCGAGAGACGCGCCGATGCCGGCGGTCAGTGAGAGCTGCACATGATCCGCTGGGCCCTCTGGCTGCTCGGCGGGCTGCTGCTCGGCGGCATCGTGCATCTCGGCAGCGTGCTGCTGCTGCCGCGCACCGCGACGCAGGATGCCTTCACGCGCCTGTCCGCGTCGGCGCCGGCGAACAGCATGGTGCCGATGCCGGCCGCGACGCCGGATGAGGCCGTGTTGCCGTTCATGGATCCGGCCTTCGCAACGTCGGTGTGCCGCTACGATCTGGCCGACGGACCGCTCACGCTGCGCGTACCGGTCAGCCAGGCCTACACGTCGGTGTCGTTCTATACGCGCAACGGCGTGGCGTTCTACGCGATCAACGATCGCGCCGCCGGCCGGCGCGTGATCGAGCTCGATCTGATGACCACGCAGCAGCGCGCCGCGTTGCCGGAGGACGAAGAGGTGACGGCGGCCGACCGGCTGATCGTGGAATCGCCGACGCCCGCCGGCCTGATCATGGTGCGGGCGTTCGGCCCGGAGCCCGGCCTGATGCCGATGGCGCGGCGCGCACTGGCGTCCGCGCAGTGCCGCCAGCAGGGGTGAGCCGCTACTTCGAGATGATCGCCCTCGCGGGCGGCAGCGCCGCGAGGATCTGTGCGCCCGCGCAGCGCGCCAGCGGCGCATCAGCTTCGAGCACGATGCGCTCGAACCGGCCGAGCGCGCGCTCGGCTTCGACCGCGAGCCCCGACGGTACCGCGATCACGAAGCGCTCCAGCGCATAGCGATACGACGCAAGCCGCCAGTGCAGCGCGCGCTGCACCCAGGCGGTAATGATGCGGTTCTCGCGGATACGGCCGAACGCATTGCCAACTTCGTCGTTGGTCAGTTCGCCCACATAGGCAAGGCTGCGCTCGCGCTTGAGATCGAGATCGGCGACCGCGCAGGCGACCGCGACGAACGGACCGGTGAGCTGGCCGTCGGCAGCCATGTCCTCGATCAGGCGATTATAGAGCGACGCTTCCGAGCGGCTCGGCGTCCACAGCAGCATGCGCGCATATTCGGTGTGGTCGTAATCGGCGATGCCGGGCGGAAACAGATGCGCGAGCTGGAAGCCCGCGATGTAGATGTTCCAGCTGCCGCGCGGCTCGTTCGGGCGGATCAGCGCGTAAGAGCGATCGCGCAGCTGCTCCTCGAGATCGGTGATCGGGAAACTCGAATAACCGGTGACCGGCCCCTTCCAGAATTGCCGGGGGATGAGGCCGTCGGGCAGCGACGGGCTGGGGCGGCCGAAATCGCCTCCGAAGGCCAGGCCCGGGAGCGCGAGCGCAAACGAGACCGCTGCTGCGCACCAAGCAACCTGAAGCATGATCTTTTCTAGCGCTTGCGGCGTTTGCCGCGCGGGGACGAACTGTTCGGTTCGAAATTATCCGATGGCGTTTCATTGGGACGCTCGATGCGGATCACGGGCAGGATGATGACGCTCGCGCCATCATGGCCCTCCAGCGATACCCCGGCGGAGCGACGCTCCGACGGGAAGTTAATCACGATGCCCATATCCCCTCCTCCGGCTTCCGCCGGGTCTTCCTCCCTCAATTTAGCGGCTCACAAGGTTAACGCTCCGCTAACGGGCCGCGCGTTAAGCTGGGCGCAAGTTTTCGGCACTCGAGGTCATCCGTGTCAGCGATCTTTCCCAAGCTTGAGGGGCTCGACAGCCTCGCGCGGCGCGACGGCGTCGATATCCGTCCGACGCTCGTGCGCGTGCTCACCGATCTTTACGTACAGAAGGCCGCGCACTCGGGGGAGGAAGAGCGCCACTACACCGAGCTGGTGCTGCGTCTGATCGACTCGGTCGATCTTGCGACGCGCGCCGCGGTCGCCAGGAAGATCGCGGGTTACGCGGGCGCCCCGCCGGCGGTGGCGCGCCGCCTTGCGCGCGATTCCATCGAAGTTGCCGAGCCGATCCTGCGCCAGTGCGGCGCGCTCAGCAGCGCCGATCTTGCCGCGATCGTCCGCGATTTCGGTCCGAGCCATGCGGCGATCATCGCGGCGCGCGAAGCCGCGAAACCGGCGCAGCGCCTCAACGCCGAGCCGCCGAAAACGCCGCGGGTCGACCGCCCGGCGCGCGAAAACAGCGAGATCGGGATCGCGGACCTGTTCTTCTCGGCCGACTCCGCTGCGCGGCGCATGCTGCTGACGAGCCTCGGCAACGCCGACACCGAAGCGCCGCAGAGCGTGCTGCCGCTCGAGACCATCCGTGCGCTGGAAGCCGCCGCGCTCGGCCGCGATCGGGGCGGCTTCACGACGCTGATCGAAAGCGCGCTCAGCCTCACGCGGACCCAGGCGGATCGCTTCGTGCAAGACGATTCCGGCGAGCCGCTGCTGGTCGCCGCGAAGGCGCTGGCGATGCCGCCGGTGGTGCTGCAGCGCGTGCTGATGTTCATCGATCCGGCGATCGGCGAATCCGTCGCCCGGGTGTTCGATCTCGCGGCGTTCTACGAGCGCATGAGCGCGGACGCGGCGCACAAGATCATCGACAGCGTGCGCGGCCGCGAGCCGGTGCGCGCGCGCAAGCCGCAGCATCGCCCGATGTACCACGACGACGAGTCGGGGCGTTCGCGCCGCGCGACCGCGACGCGCCGCGTCGGCACCGAGACGCAGGCGCCAGCGCGCACCGAACCGGGCAAGACTCAGCGCACGATGTGATCGAGGAAGGACCGCCCGGCGCGGTCCTCGACCTCGACGATCCACAGATCCGGATCGTAGCGGATCTGCCGCGCCAGATAGGCCTCGATGTCGGCTTCGGGCTTCTCGGCGAGCGCAAGGTCGAACATGCGCTCGCCCGCATGCGCCTCATCGAACGCCGATTGCGGCGCCGGACCGTAAAGGTCCCCGCGGCCGTCGAGCCGGCTGACCTTGATGAAGATCGCGCCCGCCTCCTCGGAGCCGCGCCGCCGCAGGACCGCCGCGAGCCCTTCGACCTGACAGCGGCGCAGATAAGCGGCAACCCAGATGCCGGATTTGAGGCGCATTCCTTAACTCCGTCGCGCCCGGCATAGAGCATGATCCCGAAAAAGCCAGCCCCGGACTTGATCCGGGTCGAAACCGGTTTTCGAAAAGATCATACTCCGCGACCAAGCCAAAGCGAGATGACGAAGTCATCGCTTTGGCGCCGGGAATAACGAAATGATAGGCCGGTGCGCTGGTCCTACTCGATCGGCTTGCCGGTGAGCGTGGAAAGCTCCTGCAGCAGGCGCGGCGAGATCTGGCCGGTCACCGTCATCTTGCGGTCGCGCTCGAATTTCTTGACCGCCGCGATCGTGTCGGAGCCGTAATTGCCGGTCGCCTTGAGAGGACCGTAGCCGAAGTCGTTGAGCGCGCGCTGCAGCGCGGCCACGCGCGGCGACGGTCCGGCGAGAATGTCGGCGATCGGGTCGACGCGCGTGACACGCGGCACTTCGGACTTGACCGGCGCGCGCTGCACTTCGGCCGGTGCCGGCTGCGCAGGCGCGGCCGCGTCCTGCTTCGCCGCCACGGGCGCGGCCGGACGCGTGCGCGGCACCGGCGGCACGATCTCGGCCGGCGCGGTCGCGACCGGGCGCGGCTTCACCGAGAAGATCGGCGCCGGATGCGGTCCCGGCTGGCGATAGAGCGCGTTCGCCAGGATCCCACCCGCGGCGACCAGCAGCAACACGATGCCGATGGCGTCGAGCGGATTGCGCCCGAGCGCGCGGCGCAGGAGGTCCCGCCATCCTCCTTCACGGCCAAACTCGGCGGACTCAATCGTTGCGGCGCGGCTAGGCACGTTTTCTCACCTTGATGTCTTCCGGCACGATGGCCGGTTCGGGGATCGGCAACCGTTCGACATTCGACGCGCGTTCGATCACGCGCGTCTTCTCGCAATCGACCGGCAGGCGCACCACGACGCTGGTGCCGGCACCGAGCCGGCTGCGGATCGTGACGTCGCCGCCGTGCAGGTCGACCAGACCCTTCACGATCGAGAGGCCGAGGCCGGTGCCGTCATGGGTGCGGTCGTAGGCCGTGCGCACCTGGAAGAACGGATCGCCGACCTGGCGCAGGTCGTCCTCGGCAATGCCGACGCCGGTGTCCCTGACGATGAAGGTTACATGCGCGCCGTCGCGTTCACCGGTGACGGTCACCTTGCCGCCGCGCTGCGTGAACTTGATCGCGTTGGAGAGCAGATTGATCAGGATCTGCTTCACGGCGCGCTTGTCGGCGACGATGTCGGGCAGGTCGGCCAGCGAGCAGACGACGTCGATGCCGGATTCGCGCGCGCGTAGCGCCATCAGGTCGCAGCAGGAACTGATCACCGGCGCGGGGGCGAACGGCTCGGGCGTGATCTCGAAATTGCCGCTCTCGATCTTCGACATGTCGAGGATGCCGTTGACGACCGACAGGAGGTGGTACCCGGACTCGCCGATCAGCGCCGCGTATTCGTGACGACGCGCCTTGTCGAGCCGCATCGTCTCTTCGTTCGCGAGCATTTCCGAGAAGCCGATGATCGCATTGAGCGGCGTGCGCAGCTCGTGGCTCATGGTGGCGAGGAAACGGCTCTTCGCGGCATTCGCGCGTTCGGCTTCCTCGCGCGCGTTATCGAGCGCCTGCTCCTGCGTCTTGCGCCCGGTCACGTCGCGGATCGCGGCGACGACCTCGCGCTCGCTGTCGTTCTCGCCGTCGCGGTCGAGCGGACGGCAACGCATGTCGACCCAGATGTAGGCGGCGGGCGCCTCGGGCGCGCCCGGCACTTCGCGGCGGATGCGGAATTCGACCGAGCTGCTCGCGCCCTGCGTCGCCGCATGCGACAGCGCGGTCAGATAGGCCGGCCGGTCGGCGACATGCACGCGGTCGAACAGCCCGTGCCCGAGCAGCGCTTTCGGCGGCACGCCGAACACCGGCGCCGCGGCGGGCGAGGCAAAGCGCACCGTGCCGTCGCGGCGATGGCGCGTGATGACATCGTCGATGTTGCGCGCAAGCAGCCGATAGCGGTCTTCTTCCACCACCAGAAGACGCAAGCTTGCTCGCGCGAGCGAAGCGCTGCCGAGCGCGACACCGGCGGCATAAAGCGTCGCGGAGCCGAGCCCGAGCAGCACCGGCGTGATCGAGGGTGCCACCGGCGCGAACGGATGCACGATCTCCCCGGCAAATAGGAATGCGGCGGCGGCAAGCGCAAATGCGGATGCCGCGACCACGACGCGGCGCGAAGCGGCCAGCGCCGCCTCGACCGGGATCACCACGAGCCATACGGCGGCGAAAGACGTGATCCCGCCGGTGGCAGCGCCGATCATCGCGACGAAGACCGCAAGGGCTGCCGACCACATGATCTGCGCGCGCTCGTAGTGTCCGGTGCGTGACAGGTAACAGGCGATCAGAAGCGGCATCGCGAGCCAGGCATAGATGAAGATTTCGAGCGGGCCCGGCACGCGGTTGATGGCGAGATGCACCGGCAGCGCGGTCAACGCAAGCAGGCCGCCGATCATGCGTGGCGCAATGAATGCGCGATGGCGCGCGGCGGTCAGCGGGTCGCGCCGCGCCGACACATGCACCAGCTGCTCGATGAAGGCGCGGATTTGCGCGTACAGGCTCACGTCACTCCCACACACGCCACACGACGGACGCGCTCCCCTTGCCGCAGGATCGTCGCAGAGGCGGCTTAAATGAACGCTAAGGGGCAACCGGTGAGAGGCGCCCGCAGGCGGGCGCCCGAACAAATACCGATCGGTGAGCGTCGAAATCGTCGCGAATGGTGAACGGTCCCTTGCCGAATGAAGGCCGTGCCGAGGCGCGGGCGACACACGGCCGACACAAGATGAGCTTGATCCGCAGCGCTGCCCGCGCACCACGCAGGCACGGATGGCGCGCATGGGGGCGTGGAACGGCTAACGGCGGCACGATTTTTTTAACGATGAAAATCGTTCGAATTTTAGGAAAAATCGTCGAAAACTTGGCTCGAACATGCGCAAAATCGAACGTACAGAACGAACCTCGCCTTCAATGGCCTCTGCTAGCGTGTCCTCAAGGGCGGCGACCAAGCTGCTGGGGACAAAGGGCAGGGTCATGTTCTTCCTTCTGCGTACCGCGTTCTGGCTGAGCGTCGTGGTGCTGCTGCTGCCGACGCCGGAGTCGATGAAGACGCCGGACGGCGTCGGCGCCGCCAAGGCGGTGAGCGCGGCCTCCGCGACGATGTCCGACATGAAGCAGTTCTGCGTGCGCCAGCCGGACGCCTGCGAGGTCGGCTCGCAGGCGCTCACTCAATTTGGCCACAAGGCGCAGGCGAGCGCGAAGTGGGTCTACGACTTCCTCACCGAGAAGCTCGGCGACAACACCGCCTCGATCGCGCGCCAGCCGAAAGCCGCGCCCGCCGATCTCGACGGCTCGCAGAACACGCTGACCGCGTCCGATACCGCGCCGGCGTTCCGCGGCCCGGTGCGCCAGGCCGAGGCAAAGCGCTAGTTTTCGCAAGGCTCGCGGACTGTACCTCCCCGCCCCACCCGCCTATATCGTGGTCATGACCACGATCGACGAAATCATCGAGAATTTCGCCGTCCTCGACGACTGGGACGATCGCTATCGCTATGTGATCGAGCTCGGGCGCATGCTCACCCCGCTGCCCGAAGCGGTGCGCACCGACGCCAACAAGGTGCAGGGCTGTGCCAGCCAGGTCTGGCTCGGGACGTCCGTGGCGCCGGACGGCGCGGCGGGTCCGACGCTCTCCTTCGTCGGCGACAGCGACGCGCATATCGTGCGCGGGCTGATCGCGATCCTGTTCGCGCTTTACTCGGGCAAGCCGGCGCGGGAGATCCTGGATACCGATGCGGTCGCGCTGTTCGAGAAGCTGGCGCTGCGCGAGCACCTGACGCCGCAGCGCTCGAACGGGTTCCGCTCGATGGTCGAGCGCATCAAGTCGGACGCGCGGACGGCGCTCGCCGAAGCCGCATAACTCGCCCCCACGGCTGCTACTTGGTGCGGCGGCGGCGCTGCTGGCCGAGGCCCATCTGCTTGGCGAGCTGCGAGCGCGCGGCCGCATAGCTCGGCGCCACCATCGGGTAGTCCGGCGGCAGGCCCCATTTCTCGCGGTACTGTTCGGGCGTCATGTTGTACTGCGTGCGCAGGTGGCGCTTGAGCGACTTGAACTTCTTGCCGTCCTCGAGACAGACCAGATAATCCGGCGTGATCGACTTCTTCACCGAGATCGCCGGCTTGAGCGGCTCGGGCTGCGCGTCGCTCTGACCGGCCGACACGCGCATCAGCGCCGAGTGGACCTGGTTGATCAGGTTCGGGATGTCGGTCGCCGAGACCGAATTATTGCTGACGTAGGCCGATACGATACCCGCCGTCAGTTCGATGTAGCCGCCGCCTGCCGTGTTCTCGTTCATGGCTCACGCGTCCTGTTCACCGGTGGAACGCCGAAAATCAGCAACTTCAACGCGAAGAGTGGCGAACTTCGCCTAATAAATCCTCCGCAGCTGCCTGTCGTCACAGGCAAGTCCGGTTCGATTACGAATCGGACACTTGGAATTACATGAATCAATAGTATTGAGGTCGCTGTTGTTCAAGCATAAACGACGAGTTCAGCAGTGGATATCATCACGATATTGCGATTTTGCGCCACATCTGCGGCAATTTGGCCGCGCTGATCTGAATTCGTCCGAAGCTGTTCGGCGCCGCAAACAAAACCCGCCGAATTGCTGGAAAGAATAGCGTTGTTCCCGCGCCCCGCCTGGGCGATCACTTGGGCGGGGCCGAACGTGACTTGTCGGCATGCATGCCCCTTCTTAGGTCTTGGCTCACCCGACAACCGGCCTTCCGAGAAAGTCCTGATGTCCAACCGCACCGCCTTGCCGCCGGCCCCGCGCGCCGAACGCCGTCCGACGACGTCGACCCGGCACGGCGTCACACTGACCGACGACTATGCGTGGCTGCGCGCCGACAACTGGCGCGAGGTGATGCGCGATCCGTCCGTGCTCGATCCCGCGATCCGCGCCTACCTGGAGGCGGAGAACGCCTACGAGAAAGCCGCGCTCGCGCACACGGCGCCGCTGCAAGAGAAACTGTTCGCCGAGATGAAGGGCCGCATCAAGGAGGACGATTCTTCGGTGCCGAGTCCCGATGGTGCGCACGCCTACTACTATCGCTACCGTGAAGGCGGGCAGCACCCGATCGCCTGCCGCCAGCCACGCGATGGCGGCGCTGAAGAAACACTGGTCGACGGTGACGCGCTCGCGGCCGGCAAAGCCTATTTCCAGCTCGGCGCGACGCGCCATTCGCCTGACCATCGGCTGTTCGCCTGGTCGGCCGACGACAAGGGATCGGAATACGACGAGCTGCGCGTCCGCGATCTCGCAACAGGGCGCGACCTTGCCGACACGATCCCGGATATCGAGGGTTCGCCGGTATGGACCACGGATTCCTCCGCCTTCTACTACGTGCGGCTCAACGCCAATCATCGCCCCTCGCGCATCTACCGCCATCGGCTCGGCACGCCACCGGCGGACGACGCGCTGGTCTACGAGGAAAAGGACGAGCGCTATTTCGTCTCGCTCGGGCAGTTGCAGTCCGGCCGTTTCGCCGAGGTGTCGGTACACGATCATGCGACGTCCGAATGCTGGCTGATCGAACTCGATGATCCCGATGCGAGGCCTTCGCTGGTTGCGGCGCGCGAGACGTCGGTGCAATACGACGTCGAGCATCATCCCAACTGGGACGGCGAAGAGACGCTGGTGATCCGCACCAATACGAACGGCGCGGAAGACTTCAAGATCGCGCTTGCTCCCCTCGCCCGCCCCGGCCGCGAGAACTGGCGCGATTTCGTCCCGCACCGCCGCGGCACGTACATCCTCTCGGTCATCGTGTTGGCGGACTGGATGATCCGGCTCGAGCGCCATGACAGCCTGCCGCGCATCGTGGTGCGGCAGCTTGCGAGCGGTGAGGAGCACACGATCGCATTTGCCGAGGAAGCCTACTCGCTCGGCGCTGACAGCGGCTACGAGTTCGGGACCGACCGGTTGCGCTTTCAATACTCCTCGATGACGACGCCGAACGAGACCTGGGACTACGACCTGAAAACGCGTGCGCGCACCCTGCGCAAGCGCCAGGAAGTGCCGAGCGGGCACGATCCGTCGGCCTACGTGACGCGGCGCCTGTTCGCGACGGCGCCCGACGGCGAGTCGATCCCGATCTCGATCCTGCACCGCAAGGACATCAAGCCGGACGGCACGGCACCGTGCCTGCTCTATGGCTACGGCGCCTACGGCTATGCGATGCCGGCCTCGTTCTCGACCGCGCGGCTCTCACTCGCCGATCGCGGCTTCGTTTATGCCGTCGCGCATATCCGTGGCGGCACCGACAAGGGCTGGCACTGGTATCAGGACGGCAAGCTTGCGAAAAAGACCAACACGTTCTCGGATTTCATTGCGGCGGGCGAGCATCTGCGTCGGCAAGGATACGCCGCGAAGATCATCGCGCATGGCGGCTCGGCCGGCGGGTTGCTGATGGGTGTGGTCACCAACATGCGGCCATATCTGTTTGCCGGCGTCATCGCCGAGGTCCCGTTCGTGGACGTGATCAACACGATGCTCGACGACAGCCTCCCGCTCACGCCGCCCGAATGGCAGGAGTGGGGCAATCCGATCGCCGACGCGCAGGCGTTCGCCAGGATGCTGGGCTACTCGCCCTACGACAATGTCAGCGCGCAGGCCTATCCGGCGCTGCTCGTGCTCGCCGGGCTGACCGATCCGCGCGTGACCTATTGGGAGCCGGCCAAGTGGGTCGCGAAACTGCGCGCACTCAGCACGGGCAAGAACCTGATCGCCTTGCGCACCAACATGGAGGCGGGTCACGGCGGCGCGGCGGGACGCTTCGACCGGCTGAAGGAAGTCGCGCTGTCCTATGCATTCGCGATCGACGTGGCGGGCACGCCGGGCGCGTGAGCGGAGCATGATCTTTTCCGAAAACCTGTGTCCATCCCCGATCGTGGTCGAGGACATGCTTTTCGGGATCGTGCTCTATTGCCGCGTCGTCAGGTATTTCTGCAGTTCGTCGACTGAGGCAAACTTCACTTTGCCCTGTGGCAAGTCGGCTTCGATAGAGCCGTCCATGAACAGCGTATAGGCCATGCCGTCGATCACGCCGGACTTGTAGACCGTCGTGTCGGGCGTCGTCGCGGCGGTCGCCGGCGCGGCCGGCTTCGGCGGCGGACGCAGCGGCGGCGCGGGCGGCTTCGGCGCGGGCGGCGCCGCGATGGGCGGCGGGACTGGGACGCGCGGCTCTTCGGGAACCCGCGTCAGCGGAGTAAGATCGAGCTGCGGTGCGGTTGGAACTTCGGGCGCCGCGGGAAGGGGCTTCGCCGTACCGCTGGCCGGCGCGTTCGCGTGGCCGAACCAGGAGAGCAGCGACAGACGCTTCGCTTCGCCGTTCGGCGCCGCGCGCGCCGGACGCGGGCCTGGGTCTTCGCGCCCGACGGCCGCCACGGGCGGAAGCGGCAGCGGCTGCATCTCGAAGCGTTCGGCAATCCGTCCGACGCCGCGCACCACGACGGCGAGCGCCATCAGGATCAGACCGCCGACGATAGCGATGATCCCGGAATTGAACAGGGCGGCCCTCGGAATGTCCTCGACCGGCACCGACGAATGGACCAGCAAGGCGCCGGCGAAGGCCAGCACGACGCCAACCAGAAAGAGTATCAGATACATTCGACGCTCCCGGCCCAACAATCCCGGAACCAGGGCGGCGGGGCAAGTGTTTCCCGGGGGATAACGCCGCACCGTTGCGGCTGCGCCACGAGCAGTTGCCCGGCGGACGCGCCCGGCCTATCTAGATGTGGAACTCGCCGGTCCGCTCTCAGGCGAGACGACTTCCCCGCCCCCAAGGAGATGACTCATGGCCTTCACGTTGCCCGACCTGCCTTATCCGCACGATGCGCTCGCGCCCTTCATGTCGAAGGAGACGCTCGAATTCCACCACGACAAACACCATCAGGCTTACGTCACCAACGGGAACAACGCGCTCAAGGGCACCGAGTGGGAGGGCAAGCCGCTGGAAGAGATCGTGAAGGGATCGCACGGCAAGAACCCGGCCGTGTTCAACAATGCCGGCCAGCACTACAACCACAACCATTTCTGGAAGTGGATGAAGAAGGGCGGCGGCGGCGACAAGATCCCCGCCAAGCTCCAGGCCGCGATCGACAAGGATCTCGGCGGCGTCGCCAAGGCGAAGGCCGACTTCATCGCCGCCGGCGTCGGCCAGTTCGGCTCCGGCTGGTGCTGGATCGCCGTCAAGGACGGCAAGCTGATGATCGACAAGACGCCCAACGGCGAAAGCCCGCTGATCAAGGGCGCGAGCCCGATCCTCGGCTGCGATGTGTGGGAGCACTCCTATTACATCGACTACCGCAACGCCCGGCCGAAATACCTCGAGGCATTCTGGGACAGCCTGATCAACTGGGACCACGTCGAGGAGATGTACGGCAAGGCCGGTGCCTGATCTTTCTTCGCCTCTCCCCGCTTGCCGGGAGAGCGACGGCAACCAAGGGCCGCGCGACGCGCATCGCGCGGCCCTTTCCATTTCGGTCACGCGCTCGCGCGTTTGACGTCCGGATAATATTGCGGCGCCTCGCGCCGGTCGAACATGCCGTAGTCGCGCACGACACGCACGCCGCGAAGCCGCGCGCCATCCGGCAGCGAGAGTTCGCGCTCGAATGCTTCGGCCGCGCCGCGGTCGCGCCATGACATCAGCAGGATGATATCGCCGGGGCTGAGCACGGCGTCGAACACGTCCCACGCGACGAGGCCGCTCGCATCGGGCGACAGGCCGAGCCATCTCGCGACATCATTGCAGCCGGATCGTTTCACCCATTCGGCCGGACGCTTGCCGTCGATCAGCGTGATCGTGGTGGCGCTGCCGGTCTGCGTCTCATCCAGTCTTTGTTCGCGCAGCATGTGGCCGTCCGGCAGGCGCGTGTCCTGCGTGATCTGGCCGATCCTCAGATGATAGTCGAGAAAGACCTCAGACCTGCCCTTCTCCTGCACGTCATGATGCATCGCCTGCGTGCGCCAGCGCACCAGGGCCTTCTCATCGCGCCAGCCGGAGAGCGACAGCAGCCAGCCCTCGCGGGTGAGGCTGCGATAGCGGACGTTGTCGACGAACCCCTCGATCCGCTCGAGTTCAGGCTTCAGCATCTTCGCGTAGCCGAGATAGGCGTCCCACTGCTCGGGTTTCGGATGCACCTCGAAAATCACCGAGAACATCGACGGCTCCTCTTGTGACACCTACACGGCCGCAATGCAGTCGATCTCGATATCGAAATGACCGGGCCAGGCCGGCACGCAGACGAAGATCCGCGCCGGCGGATTTTCCGGAAAGTAACGCGCGTAGATCGCGTTGACGGCAGCGAACTTCTCGACCGACGTGCAGTACACATTGCACTTGAGCACGTTGTCCAGCGACGACCCCGCCGTCTCGACGCAAAGCTTGAGCTGCTCCAGAACAAGCTCGGTCTGGCGTTCGATCGGTGCGTTCACGATCTCGCCGGTCTCGGGATCGAACGGCGGAAAGCCCGAGACATAGATCGTGTCGCCGTGGCGGGTGATCGCCGAGGTCGGCGCCTTCCACCGCTCCAGATAGGTGGACAAAGGCTCGACACGAATGACTTCCCGTTTCATTGCTGCTCTCGATTGCTGATCGCCGAGTTCAGGATACGCGCGAGCGTGCGGCGACGCTTCGGCGGGTATCGAAGCGTCCCGATAAGCGAAACGGCGACCCCGGGGCCGCCGCTCCGGTCAGGCGCCTGCACAAATTCGCCGTGCTCAGGCCGGCGCGTCCTTGAAGTACGGCTCGACCGGGCCTTTTAGCTTGATGGTCAGCGGCTTGCCCTTGCGGTCGA
>Ga0207648_10002294_pt1 | contig 20667 bp, 21 predicted proteins | sample KBSMisM32_FD_184310 | JGI IMG/M metagenome (GOLD analysis project Ga0207648, IMG submission 184310) | Miscanthus rhizosphere microbial communities from Kellogg Biological Station, Michigan, USA - KBS Miscanthus M3-2 (SPAdes) (version 2) | ecosystem: Host-associated > Plants > Roots >...
TTCCTGCTCGTGACCTACCAGGACATCGCGCGGCTGACGTTCATGCGGTAACGATCTGAATCCCGCAAAGAGGCAAGCGGGAATGGACCGCCGCGCGGCGCCCGGAGAGCTTGCCTCTTCGCGGGAGTCATAGTTCGTTCAGCGCGTGAGGATCACCCAGCGCCCGTTCCAGGATCTTTCGCTGACGCTCGGTCCACCACCGCGGTCGATTGGTTTCAAGTTCAGCCGTCCCCAGAAACTCCTGCTTGATCGCGTTTCTTAGCGTGTCCACGCCCTTGCCCGTCGTCGCGACGGTCTGCAGCACCCGCACACTTTCCGGGGCCTCCCAAGTCGATCCACGGTCCGACTTGTTCACCACTTGAAGAGCGTCCGGGTGCGCCCGCATGAGGTCTCGCTGCGCGTCCGGAGCCTGCGTCAGGTCGAGGACGACGACAACAAGGTCAGCGCGCCGGACCTCGCCGCGCGCGAGTTCAATCGCCTCCCGCTCGATCGCGTCCCCAGTGTCACGCAGTCCAGGCGTGTCGACCAGCATGATCTGCGTCTCGCCGGCCAGCGCGATGCCCATCAGCCGCGCCCGCGTCGTCTGCGCCTTGGGGCTGACGATCGCGACCTTCTGCCCAACGAGCGCATTGACGAGGGTGGACTTGCCGGCGTTGGGCGCGCCGATCACGGCGACGAACCCGGCCCTGGTTTCGGTGTCGGTCATTTCACCTGGGACAACAAAGCCGCAGCCGCCGCGGTTTCCGCTTCATGCTTGCTGGTGCCCTCGGCGGTGGCCTCGCCAAGCTTCGGCACCGAGACGCGGATCGTGAATTTCGGGGCATGATGCGCGCCGGTTCGGGAGACGACTTCGTACATCGGGGGTTTGAGGTTGCGCGCCGCCGCAAGCTCCTGGAGGGACGATTTCGGATGTTGCGGCGCTCGGCGCTGCACTTCCAGGTCCGGCTCCCACATGCGGAGGATGAAGCGCTCGGCTGCTTTGAAGCCGCCGTCGAGGTAGAGCGCGCCGATCAGGGCCTCCATCACGTCGCCAACCACATTGTCGCTCTGACTCGCGCCGTCCTCGCGCGCTTGCTTGCCGAGGCGGATGAAAGCGGGGACGCCGATCTCACGGCCATTTTCGGCGCAGGTCACCCGGTCGACGAGCCCATTATAACGCTTCGAAAGGCTCCCTTCGGGTTCCGTCGGATAGCGGGCGTAGAGAGCCTGGGCGATCACCAGGCCGAGGACCCGGTCGCCGAGGAACTCTAGCCTTTCGTAGCTCTGGTTGCCGGCGACACTGGAGTGCGTGAGGGCGAGCTCGAAGAGGCTCAGATCCTTGGCTTTGTGGCCTAGCTGGCGGCGAACGAAGTCGGCGACGTCGCTCACTCGGGTGGCCCTGTATAGCCATTGCCAATGCGACTCCCCCGCAGAGCCGGGAGCCAGGTCCAAGGCTTGAACCAAGATGCGCGACCGTCGGTCGACCAGAAGGTGAAGGAAGCACGGCCGATCAGGTTCTCCACCGGGAGCATGCCGACGCCGCCTTCGATCGTCGGGTAGCGGCTGTCGAGACTGTCGTCGCGGTTGTCGCCCATCAGGAAAATGTGACCGGCGGGCACTCTTACCGGCGCGAAGTCGTCGGCGGGGGAATGATCCACCTGGTCGAGCACCGTATAGCTGGGTCCGCCGGGAAGCGTTTCGAGATAGGCGCGATAGACGCACGCGGGCTTGCCCGAGACGTCGATTATCGTCGGTTCCAAAGGAGGTACCACCCGGCAGGGACTGTTTTCGCTCACCGGGACCTTCGCTGGGGGCAAGGGCCGACGCTGGACTTCGCGTCCGTTGAGAATCAGGCGGCCTTGGCGCACCTCGATGGTGTCCCCTGGGAGGCCAATGACGCGCTTGATGAGATCCTCGTTTTCGACCGGGTGGCGAAAGACGACGACATCCCCACGGCTGGGCAAGCGGCCAAAAATACGTCCGTTGAAGGCCGGCTGGCCGAGCGGGAAGCTGTAGCGGGAATAGCCAAATGGCCATTTCGAAACCGCCAGGTAGTCGCCGATGTACAGCGTTGGCAGCATCGATCCCGAAGGAATATTGAAAGGGGCTCCGATGAAGCTGCGGAACGCCCAGGCGATAAGGGCCACCGTGAGCACGAAGCGAAGCAGCGACCCGACGCTCTCCCGCCGTTCGCCTCTTGCCGGACCCGAGCGCTTGCGGCGGGAAGTGCGGGAAGCCATCGGCTGCTTGTTTCCGGCTGCGGTCAACGCGTCAAGCCGGGGTGGCAAATGGTGGCCCGCGCATTATGTGCGGCGGCGATGCAAGCACCGTCCATCAAGCGGCTCGATGAGCTGTTCGCCGCCGAGCCCGACCGGCTCAGCAGATTGAGCTTCCAAATCGCCGGGCTCTACTTCGACTGGTCGAAGACGCACCTCGACCGCGGCGTGATCGGGCAGTCGCTAGGGCGGGCGGAGGAAATGGGATTTGCGGCGAGGCGGGATGCCCTATTCGCCGGCGAGATAGTCAACGCAAGCGAGGGACGTTCGGCCACCCACGTCGCGGAACGCGGCAGCGGCGCGCCGGACGACGTCGATCTCGCCACCGCGCGACGACAGCGCATGCGCGCGCTCGTCGACGCGATCGAGGCGGGAGCCTTCGGAGATGTCACTGGCATCCTGCATATCGGGATCGGCGGATCGGTGCTGGGACCCGCGTTGCTGGTCGATGCGCTTGGGCGGAAGGCGTCGACCTTTGAAGTCCGCTTCCTGTCGAACATCGACGGCGCTGCTTTCGACGACGCGGTGAAGCCGCTCGACCCGGCGACGACCCTGATCGTGGTCGCGTCCAAGACTTTCACCACGCTCGAAACGCTGACGAACCTCGAAGCGGCACGCGACTGGTTACGGGACGCCGGTGTCGAGGATCCTGACGGGCGGGTGATCGCGGTTACTGCCAAGCCCGAGGCCGCACTTGCGCAGGGCATCGACGAAACCCGGATTTTGCAGTTCGCAGAGAGCGTTGGCGGGCGTTATTCCCTGTGGAGCTCAGTCGGTGTGACGGCTGCGCTCGCGCTGGGCTGGGACGCCTTCGAGACATTGCTCGAAGGCGGGGCCGAGATGGACCGCCACTTTCGCTTCGCCGATCCGGCCGAGAACATCCCGCTCATCGCGGCCTTTGCCGACCGCCTCTACGTCGAGCAGCTCGGCTGTCAGACGCGTGGAGTGTTCGCATACGACGAGCGGCTACGGCTCCTGCCCTTCTACCTCCAGCAATTGGAGATGGAGTCGAACGGCAAGTCGGTCACGGCCGAGGGCAAGCCAGTCGAGCGGCCAACCGCGCCGGTTACCTGGGGTGGAACTGGCACCGACGCTCAGCATGCGGTCTTCCAGCTGCTCCACCAGGGGACGGAACTGATCCCAATCGAGTTCATCGCCGTCACCGAGGGCGACGATGCACAGGATCCGGAGCATCACCGTCTCCTGCTGCTCAACGCCTTCGCTCAGGGCGCGGCGCTGATGCAGGGACGGGCCAGCGACGATCCGCAGCGATCCTATCCGGGCAATCGGCCCAGCTCGACCATCCTTCTTGAGCGGCTCGACGCTCGGGCTCTTGGTGCTCTGATCGCATTCTATGAGCACCGTACATTTGCCAATGCCGTCCTGCTCGGCATCAACCCGTTCGACCAGTACGGCGTCGAGCTGGGCAAGGAGATTGCGAAGAAATTGGCCGGCGACCCAGGCCAAGGCGATCTCGACGCGTCGACCCGAGCGCTGGTCGAGCGGGCGGGGCTCTGATGCATCGGAACTATGCCGACAAGTGATTGGATGTCGCGCGGCGCATCGCCGAAAGCGCGAGCCATGGAGAACGTGAATGGCTGACTTCGACCTGTTCGTGATTGGCGCCGGCTCCGGCGGTGTGCGCGCCGCCCGCGTGTCGGCGGGCTACGGCGCGCGTGTGGCCGTCGCCGAAGAGCATAAGGTCGGCGGCACCTGCGTGATCCGCGGCTGCGTTCCGAAGAAGCTGCTCGTTTACGGTGCGCATTTCGCCGAGGACCTCGACGACGCCGCGATGTTCGGCTGGGACGTTCCGACAAAGCGCTTCGACTGGCCGGTGCTGCGCGACAATGTGCTGCGCGAGGTGAGCCGCCTCGAAGGCGCTTACACCGACACGCTGACCAATCACGAAGTCACGATCTTCCACGAACGCGCGGAACTGACCGGCCCCAACTCGATCCGCCTCGCGAGCGGCAAGGAAGTGACCGCGGGCAAGATCCTGATTGCGACGGGCGCGACGCCGGTTATGCCGTCGATCGAGGGCGTCGAGCATGCGATCAGCTCAAACGAGGTGTTCCACCTTGAGGAGCTGCCGAGGCGCATCGTCATCGTCGGCGGTGGATATATTGCCAACGAATTCGCCGGCATCTTCCACCAATTCGGAAGCCACGTGACGCTGGTCAACCGGACCGACGTGATCCTGCGCGGATACGACCAGCAGATAGTCGACAGGCTGATGCAAATCTCGATCCGCAAGGGCATCGAGTTCCGCTTCCACTCCACGATCGAAAAGATCGAGAAGCACCAAGACGGCTCGCTGCATGTGAGCATGACGGGCTGCGATGATATCGAAGCCGACCAGGTGCTGTTTGCCACGGGTCGCACGCCCAATACGTCCGGGCTTGGGCTCGAGGCGGCCGGCGTTGAGGTCGGCGAGAAGGGGCAGATCAAGGTCGATGCCGACAACCGAACGAACGTTCCGTCGATATTCGGGGTGGGCGACGTGACCGACCGCGTCCAACTGACGCCGGTTGCGATCCGCGAAGGCCAGGCGTTCGCTGACACCTTCTTCGGCAACAAGCCGCACCAAGTGGACTATGGCTGCATCCCCTCGGCGGTGTTCAGCCATCCGCCGCTCGCCGGTGTTGGCATGACCGAAGGCCAGGCGCGCAACAGGTTGGGCGCGGTCCGGACCTACACATCGGACTTCCGGCCGATGAAGAACGTGCTCGCGGGCCGTGACGAGCGCTCGCTGTACAAGCTGGTGGTCGATGAATCGACCGACCGGATCGTCGGCATTCACATGATCGGTCCCGACGCTCCGGAGATTCTTCAAGCGGCATCGGTCGCGGTGAAAGCCAGGCTCAAGAAGGCGGATTTCGACGCGACGGTAGCGCTCCATCCGACGATGGCCGAAGAACTAGTGTTGATGCGGTGAATCTTCCGCCGCTATGGCGGCGAAGAATGTACGACGCGGTCATCATCGGCGCGGGCCACAACGGCCTCACATGCGCTTACTATCTCGCCAAGAAGGGCATGAAGGTCGCCGTGCTGGAGGCGGCGAACACAGTCGGTGGCGCTGCCGTGACGGACGAGTTCCTGCCGGGTTTCCGCAACAGCGCCGCCAGCTACACCGTCAGCCTGCTCCAGCCGAAGGTGATCCGGGACATGCAGCTCGAGCGGCACGGGCTGAGGGTCGTGCTGCGCAAGACCGACAATTTCCTCCCTGGTGATGGTGACTATCTGCTCGCAGGTCGCGGCGGCCTCACGCGCAAGGAGATCGGACGGCACCATAAGGCCGATGCCGAGGCTTACGATCGGTACCACGCCGAGCTGGAGACGGTGGTCCGGCTTTTAAAGAAGTGGCTGTTGCGCGCCCCGCCGAACGTCGGCCGCCGGGCCAGCGCCATTCCCAAGCTGCTGAGCCTCGGCCGTGACATGGCAGGGCTGTCGCTGGCGGAGACGCGCATCGTCCACGACTTCGCGGTGCGCAGCGCCGCCGACATACTCGACCGGCATTTCGCTGGAGAGTTGACGAAGGCGCTGTTCGGGTTTGACGGCGTCGTCGGAAATTTCGCGTCGCCCCAGTCGCCGGGGACGGCCTACGTCCTGCTGCACCATCTGTTCGGTGAGGCGGCTGGGGTGCCTGGCGCCTGGGGTCACGCAATCGGCGGAATGGGCTCAATCACCCAGGCGATGGCGCGAGCCTGCCGGGAAGCGGGGGTCGACATCATTCTCGGCCATTCAGTCGAAGAAATCATCGTCTCCGGCGGTCGCACGGCAGGAGTTGTCGCCGGTGGCAAAGCTTGGCGCGCGGCAACGGTTGTCGCTGGGGTAAACCCGAAGCTTCTGTTCGACCGGCTGGTGCCGCGGGGAGCCGTGGACGCCGATGTGGCTGCTCGGATGAACGGGTGGAAATGCGAAAGCGCGACCTTCCGGATGAACGTCGCTTTGTCGGATCTGCCCAGGTTCAGCGTGCTGCCGAAGAGGGGCAATCACCTTACCGCGGGCATCATCATGGCGCCGAGTCTCGATTACATGCACCGTGCTTATCTCGATGCGGCGGTCGATGGCTGGGCGAAGCAGCCGATCATCGAGATGTTGATTCCCTCGACGTTGGACACGACTCTGGCGCCCAAGGGCAAACATGTCGCCAGCCTGTTCTGCCAGCATTTTCGGTACGACCTCGGCCCTGGGCGGAGTTGGGATGACGAACGCGAGACGGCCGCCGACCAGGTCATCGCTACGGTCGATGCGCATGCGCCCGGCTTCGCAAACTCGGTGCTGGGGCGGCAGATCCATTCACCGCTCGACCTCGAGAGGCGCTTCGGCCTGATCGGCGGCGACATCTTCCACGGCAAGATGGGCCTCGATCAATTGTTCAGCGCTCGGCCGATGATCGGCGCCGCCGACTATCGGATGCCCTTGAAGGGCCTCTACCTGTGCGGATCGGGCGCGCATCCGGGCGGCGGTGTCACCGGTGCGCCGGGCCATAACGCTGCGCGCGCGGTGCTGAACGACCGGCGTTTCTGGACACGGCGACATTGAAGCCGCTCGACGGGATCAAGGTTCTCGACCTTAGCCGCGTGCTGGCGGGGCCATGGTGCACCCAATTGCTCGCCGACCTTGGTGCCGAGGTTCTCAAGATCGAACGTCCCGGCGCGGGCGACGACACGCGGCACTGGGGACCGCCCTGGCATGGCGAAGGTGAGCGGCGAGTTGCGGCCTATTTCCTGAGCTGTAACCGCGGAAAGAAATCGGCCGCGATTGATTTTGCGCAGCCGGAGGGGGCTGCGCTGGTTCGCAGGCTTGCCGCCAACGCCGACGTGGTCGTGGAGAATTTCAGGGTCGGTGGACTCGCCAAGTTCGGGCTCGATGCAGCGTCGCTGCGCGCGGCTAATCCCCGCCTGATCTATGCCTCGATCACTGGCTTCGGGCAGGATGGACCCTACGCCGACCGCGCCGGCTACGATTTCATCATCCAGGGCATGGGCGGGATGATGAGCATTACGGGCTTGCCTGATGGTGAGCCTGGTGGCGGACCGTTGCGTTCCGGCGTGGCCGTCGCAGATCTCTTCACCGGAATGTACACATGCGTGTCGATTCTCGCGGCATTGTATCGCCGCGAGAAGACTGGCGAGGGCGCCTATGTAGATCTGGCGCTACTCGACACTCAGCTGGCAATGCTCGCGAACCAAGCGGAAAATGCGCTGATTTCCGGCCAGAACCCGCCAAGGCAGGGAAATACGCACCCGAACATCGTTCCTTATCAGCCGTTCGAGGCGGCCGATCAGCCAATCATCATTGCAGTGGGGAATGACCGACAGTTCGCGCGATTGGCCGAGATCTGCGGCCATTCGGAATGGGCAGCCGACCCGAGCTTCGCGACCAACGAAGCGCGCGTTGGGAACCGAGCCGAGATCGTCGGCCTGGTCAGTGCTGCCATTCGCGAAAGACCGGCAGCAGAGTGGCTCGGACAACTGGATGAGGCGGGGATTCCTGCCGGGCCGATCAACACGATCACCCAGGCGCTTGCTGACGTCCAGGCGCAGCATCGGCAGATGGTGCGCACGCTGGGGGGAGTTCCGCTCGTTGGATCGCCGGTAAGGCTAGACGGCGAGCGCGCGGACAGCGACCTGCCGCCGCCGGCGTTAGGAGAGCATACCGCAGATGTGCTTGCGGCCCTCGGGGTCGATCCGACGGAAGTCGATCGGCTGAGGGCCGCAAAAGTGGTCGGCTAGAGCCGATTAGTTGTGAAGCTTGCTCGCGCTGTCGACCAGTAAATCGAGCTGCTTCTGACACCCATTTTCGATCAGCACCTGCGCGGCGCCGACGAGATCGCCTGGTGTGCCGGGTACGCTGACGAAGTTGAGGCTGCTCTTCTCCCCAGTGTCCGGCCATTCGACCTGATAGCTGGCGCCGTTCTTGATCGGCAGCGCTGCCGGCCAAGCGGTGAGCGAAACGCCCGCTCCCCAGGTCAGGTCCTGCGTCGTACCGTCGGCCGAACGGATCTGGACCGTCGAGGCAGTCTCGCTATCGGGCCGCCACAGCTGCACTTTCGATGCATCGCTCACGCAGATCTTGCCGCTCTGGCTGACGTCGATGTCCCAGATGCTTGGGTTGTGGGCGACTTCCGCGGCGCGAAGTGCGCCGAAGCGTCCGCGTTGCCCGGCTGCGGACGCCAGTGCGACTTGCTTCGCGTCGAAGCTTCCGGGACCGCGCAGGGTCTGCGCGCTTGCCGGACCGAGCACGGTCACAACGTCGCCGCCTTGTAGGCTGATTTTGGCGGTTTCAGAAAGAGTTTTGCCCGGCGGATAAGACTTTGCCGACGGTCCAAGCGACTTGACCACTACCACGTTGGCCGTGGCCGGAATCGAAATAAGGGCAACGGCGATTGCTGCGCCCCACAGCATTGCCTTCCGCATCATCCATGCTCCTCGCTACAGATTCGCCAAAAATCGAATTCCCGCAGCAAGTTGCTGCGGCCGAGTCGGATATCAGTGTCGCTTTGGCGACGGTTTATGCTTTTTTAATGGAGCTAATCAATTGAATTCTAACGGCCGAGATGGTGCCGTCAGGCTGTTCGAGGCCGGCCTGTCGCCATCGGTCGGCCGGATAGCAACGCTTCCAGCGCTTCGATCCGACGCGCGTTGCCTGCGATCAATTCAGACACCTGCAGCTCACGGGCCTCACGCTTGATCACTGTCCGGATCGCGCGGGCGATCGCTTCCTGCACTTCTTTCAGCGCCTTCTGTTCGTCGCGGCTGGGAATGGAGCCGTCCGGGCGCGGACCGACAAGCAGATAGCCAATCGGCTCTTCATCATCCGAGCTTGGCACAAGCGGGATGCGGATCGGGAACAGCTTGTCGGTCGGCTCGCAGTGATCGCTCTTGTAATCCTGCGCGAAGCGGGACGTTCGCCAGGCTTCAACCTCGTCGATTGAGAGAGAACGCGCGCGCAGCACGCAGCCGTTCACGATTGCTGCGCTCCGAACGGCGTTCACGCCGCGGTCAACGCGGGCGAGGATCTCGTCGAGCATTTCGCCGAGGGACGCCGTTTCGCGCATGTCGCGGGCGACTTCAGGCAAGTCGTCACGCAGTAGGAAAAGGTTCTTCTGGAAGCGCCGTTCGGACCAGCGCTGCACGCGGTCCTGAATGGGATTGATCAATACGGTCGCGAGCGCCGCTGCGAAGATGATCGGTCCTTGGCTGTCCGCGTTCCCTGAGTAGCTAACGACGATCTGTTTGAAGCCATCTGCAGCACCGGCAAAAATTGCCGCGACCGCGAGCGTGATCAACGCGACATTGGCCGACTTGCTGATGACGAATTCGGCATCGTACAGCCGGTAGCGGACGAGCGCGATCAGCAGTCCGACTTGGAGGACAAGCACCGCCAGGGCGAAGCTGATGCCGGCGGTGATCTCAACCAGTAGCTGCTGCCCGAAACTATGCGTCGACCATTTGAGGTAATCGCTCACGATCGAAACGCAGCGCAGCACCGCGTAGCCGGTGATCCCCAACAGTGCCCAATGGATCTGCTGCCGCTGTTCGGCGGATTCCGTCAGCCGCAAGGTCCTCAGCAGCGACAGGACGGCGAGGATCATGAAGCAGACGAACAGCGTCTGGTAGAAGGTGCCCTGGAGGAGCATCAACGTCGGCAGAAGGGCGATCATCGCGACCCGGCGCCACGACAGATTGCCGTGTGGGAAGAGCAGGATCCCGGTCAGCAGCAGGACATTGCCGAGGTCGAAGATCGCGACGTTGAGCCAGCGCGGAACATGGATCGAAGCGAGGAACATCGACGCGGGCTGCTCGGCGGCGATGGTCAGCAGCACGGCTAGCGACAGGATCGAGCTGACCGCGTCGCGCGAGTTCCGGTGATGCAGCATCCACGCCGCCCACAACAGGAAGGGGTAGGCGAGCACGTGCAGAAGATCGATGAAGTTCAGCCACTTGGGCGACATTCCGAGCGCACGCGCGCCTTCGTCGATGTGGTTGTCGCCGGTGGTGACGACGACGTCCCGCACCTGCCCATTGGGATCGCGGACGGTGAGTGGCACGTCGGCGCTATCGGTTCCGAACAGGAGGTTGCCGAGCGCGATGTAGGCGGGATCATTGGCGTGCTCCGCGAGTACGCGCTCATTGACCGGCATACTTGGCGGAAGAGGCAATCCATAGATGGCCACGATGTGGTCACCGGGAACGACCCCTGCGCCTGCCGCCTGCGGGCCGACGGTGAAGCGCACGATCGTTGCGTCGCGAGGGGAGACGGCGAAGCCAGCACGGCTGCCGAGCAGCAGCTGACTGTTGTTACCCCCCTCGTGATAGCGCTCGTAGAGGCCGGCGAGAGGACCGATGAGGGCCAGCGCGAAGGCGACCATCCACAGCGCAGTGAACAAGCGATAAGTCAGCGTATTGAACGGGGGCACGCACGGCGGAAGCCGCAACCCGCCGTCCGGCGCCGGGTCAGCATTGGGCAGGGCTAGCTGCATCCCCGTCTGCTCCAGCCGCGATTAAACCGCTGTTATCATGGGCGGAGGAGGTCGCCCGCGCAAGCTTATGTGCTTGGAGCGTCCTCGCTTGTGACAGTCTGGTCGCCGTAGCGCGATTGGATGAAGCGGCCCTGCGTCTCCAGCGCGCTGACGTCGGCGCGGACCAACTGGTCGGAGACTTCCGAAAGCGCGGCGCGGCCCGCGGCAAGGCCTTCGACGAGACGCTGGTCGACCGTCTTGCCTTCGCCGTCATGCTCGCCGCGATAGGCAGGCGGCACGCGCTCGTAGCGCTCGATCAGCCCGGGAAGGTGGATCGACATCAGGCGGCGCGCGTCCTGAGCCTGAGGGTCCAGCGTATCGAGCCTCGACAGCGTCTGCTTCAGCGACGGCAGCATCTGAGCGATGGCGTCGAGCTCAGTGCGCGCGGGCGCGGGCAAGGCGGCGCGGCTGCGATAAATATAGGAATCGAACCGCTCGACCATTGTGCCATTGGGCAGATCGGTCGTCGGGGGCGGGGCAGAAACGGTTTGACGCCCACCACGCGCAATCAGGAATGCGGCGACCCCAATCGTGGCTAGAAGGGCCCCGAGGAAGCCGAACATTCCGATCGGCTGAACGAGGCCGAGGATGATCGTAGCCAGCCAGATTACTCCGGCGGCAATGAGAACTCGTGTGACCGTGCGCCCAAGCCCGGCGTTCAGGCGCCGGCGCTCGCGCCGGGCGGCCTCGCGGGTCGGTCCGTCGCGCTCGTCGAGGTGACGGGTGACACGCTCGAACCGCGCGATCGCCTGATCGACCTTGTCGGTAACTTCGGTCATTTGCTCTCGATAGGCGTCAGCGGTGACACGCTGCTTTCAAGCTTCGCCTGATTCACCCCTTCAGCCCGCGCGATATAGCCCTTCGACTTCTCGACTTCCTTGCCGAGCGTGTCGACGGTCTGCTTCATGTTGCCGAGCGCCTGGGCCTTGAACTGATCGATCTGGTCCATCGTGTCGTAGATGTTCTGGAAGGCACGCTGCAGCGTCTCAAGCGGGATGGTCGAGCTCGCAGCCTGCTCATGGATCGCTCCGGTCTGCGTACGAAGCATTTCGCCGGTGGAATCGATCATGCCCGCGGTCGTGGTGTTGAGGGCGGTGATCTGCTCGAGAACCAGCTTCTGGTTGGTCATCGCCTGTGCGACGGTGACGGCGGTACGCAGCGCAGCCACGGTCGTGGTCGACGCGCGGTCGACGCCCTTCACCAGCTCGACATTGTTCTTCTTGACCAGGTCGAGGGCGAGATAGCCCTGAACCGTCACTGCCATCTGCGTCAGCAGGTCGGTGGTGCGCTGGCGCGTATAGAAGAGCGCGGTCTCTCGGATCGCCTTGGCCTTGGCCGGATCAGTCGCGTCGAGATCGTTCGCCTTATCTTCGAGCCGCTGGTCGAGCGTCTTCGAGATGTGGATCATCTGCTCGAGCTTGTGCATCGTCTTCCACAAGTTCGCGCGTTCGGTGTCGATGGCAGCATTGTCCATCAACAGCTCGTCCTTGCCGTCTCCAAGGCTGTTGAGGATGCTTTTGATGTGGGTCTGCGAGCTTCGATACTTGTCGAAGTATCGGTCGATTCGGTTCCCGAAGGGGATGATGCCGAGGAGCTTGCGGGGCTTGGTCGCCCCCTTGGGATCCAGCGCTTCAACGGTCCGGCGAAGCTCCGTAAGGTCCGCGCCGATCCCGCTGTCCTTGTCGATCGCCTTGACCGGGCGGTCGAGGAAACGGTTCGACGCCCCGGCAGCCTCAGCGATCTCCTTGCGGCCCATGGCCGTCAGCTGGTCGACCTTCTTGCCGAACTCGGGGCTGTTGGCGTCGAGCCCCGCGAGCTCATCGACGAACTGGCCGACGCGCTTATCGAGCTCACTCGTCTCTTCCGTCTTGAGAGGAACCAGGCCGGCAGCCTCTGCCGGTGCAACAGGCTGAAGCACCTCCGGCGGGTCGAGCTTCAACTTGGTCGCAGTGCCGGTCGCGGTGTCCGCCTCGGGTGTCGTGGCCATGCTCAGTCCTTTCTCGCCCCTTCTGATGCGCGGCGCGAGGCCGGTCAACGGCAGGGCAGTCGGACTGTATTATAGGCGTAAGACACACTTGTTCAAGAATGAACCAGCATCTGGCAGGTTACTGGTCATTAACCATGGCACTGAACACTTCACTTACCCTGTGCGGGGTAGAGCCTGCTCAAAGTTGCTTAACAGGGATCGGCCCGCATGATCGGCTTCATCAGGAAACTACTGAAGGATCGCCGCGGCAACGCGCTGGCGATTGCCTGCGCCGCAATGCCGATGATTATCGGCTGCGCGGGATTGGCGACTGATACGATCGAATGGACGCTCTGGAAGCGCCAGCTGCAGCGCGCCGCTGACTCGGCCGCATTGGCTGGTGTCTACGATCGCGCGGCTGCGACGAACGGCGCGACGACAAACACGCCGACTGCCGTCTGCAACGACCTCGCGATCAATCTGCAGACCTGGATGAACCTGGTCGGCACGGCGCCATGCGCCGGAGGGCGCGGCAGTTATAGTGACATTCAATACCCGGCGGCCGATGCGTTCGTGGGCAACAAGGTCCAAGTCACTCTGAGGGTGCAGCAGGCTCTGCCGTTCAGCTCACTCTTCATGTCGACCGCGCCAGTCATCGAGGCGAGGGCCACCGCCGGCGCCGTGAGCTACGGCGGAACTCCGTGCATGCTGGCGCTCAACACGACCGGCACGGCGATCAACAACAGCGGTAATACGACGGTGTCGGCGCCGACCTGCATCTTCTATTCTGACTCGGCGGCATCGAACTCGGCGGCTGCCGGCGGCAGCTCGGCGATCACTGCAAAGGCGGTCGCGGGCGTCGGTGGCATTCAGAGCTCGAACAACTGGAACGTCCAGTCGTATCTTCCCTACTCACCGTCCTTGCCGGATCCGTTGGCGCCGCCTTCGAGCACCGCGATCACGCCCGACCCGGGCGACATGAAATGCGCCGGGCACTGGACGACGAGTAACAATGGTAATGGCCAGGGGCAGGGCAATGCCTCGGTGTGGGTGAACGACGCCCTTACCGACGGCATGGATATCACGACGATGAGGGATGCCAGTGGTAACCAGGCCAATTGCTTCACCTCGATCTCTGTCGGATCCAACAGGTCACTGACAATCCCCGCGAATTGGAACGGCCCGCTCTACGTCAACGGCGGCAACGTCGACCTGCAGGGCGCATTCACCTGCGCTTCCTGCTCCATCGTGCTGACGAACACGAGCACGGCTGCGAATGCAACGATCGGCACCTTCTCGTCGAACGCGCAGGCGACCAATAACATCACCGCGCCGACATCAGGCACCTACAAGGGCATTGCGGTGTACCAGGACCGCCGCGCGAGTGGGAACATCGACAAGATCAACGGCGGCACGAACAACGTCGTCAACGGGGTCGTGTATTTCCCGAACGATACTTTGTGGCTGAACGGCACTGGCAACTCAGTGTCGCTCTGCGCGATGTATGTCGCAAAGAACCTGGTGTTCAACGGCAACAGCACGATCGCAATCAGTAGTGCGAACGACGCTGCTTGCTTTGGTGTGGGCCTGCCGAACACTCAGTCCGTGACAATCGTGAGGCTGATCGCATGAGCCGGCTAAATCGCATTCGCCTGCTCGCCGATGATCGTGGCGCGGCCGTAATCGAAATGGCGCTTATCGCGCCTGTGCTTGCGCTCGGTGTGATCGGCATCGTGGACGTTAGCAATGCGTACAGCCGCAAGCTGGCGTTGGAGCAGGGCGTCCAGCGTGCCGTCGAGAAGATCGCTGACACCACCGAAAACTCGACGGTCGAGTCGACGCTGGCACAGGAAGTGCAATGCCAGGTCAATGGAAGCACGACGGCCACCACGACCTCAGGGGGCGTGACGACGACGACCACAACCTGCAACACCAGCGCGACGCAGAACATCACGGTCAACTGGCGGGTGAATTGCACAACCGGCGCAACGACGGCCGCCACATCGACTACCAGCTCGACGACCTATGACACTACGGTCTCCAACTGCAGGACTGGCGGGGGCACGCCGGCAGGGTACGTCCAGGTCACGGTGACTGACAAATATTCGCCGTTGTTCCCGATCCACTTCGCGGCATTCGACACCAGCGATTCCACCTATCATCTCGCGGCGACAGCCGGCGTGAGGACACTCTGATGTTGCATCTTAGGCTCAAGAAGAACGAAAGCGGCGCAGCCTCCGTGGAAATGGCATTCGCCCTGCCCGTATTGGTCGTCATGCTCTATGCCTTCGTGCAGCTCGCCGAGGTCTATCGGGCCGTCGCCGGCATGCAGCAGGCACTCGGTGAAGGCGCGCGCTTTGCGACGCTCTGTTATACTCAGGGTGTGAATGGCTGCTCGCCGCCCGCTGCCGGAACCGGCACCTCGCCGGCGGCAAACACGATCAAGTCGAAGATCTATACCAGTGTGTACGGCATCGGACCCGGGACTTTCACGGTGGCGGATCCGGCCCTCGGCACGTCGGGCACCGCGAGCTATTATGATTTGAGCGTGACCTATTCGCAGCCCACGAACCTGCTGATGTTTCCCGGACCGACTATGACCCTGAGCCGCAGGAAGCGGGTGTGGCTCTCATCCAACGGCACGGCCAGCTAAGCAGCTTAGGCCCGCCGCTTCGCAAAGAAGGCGGCGATCGCTTGCTTGACCTCGGCGGAGTCCAGCCGCTCCGCAAACATGGTGCTTTCGAGCTTCATTCGCGCCAGGATTTCGTCCTGGGTGGCGGTGCGCAGCAGCTTCTGGGTGAGCCTTAGCGCTTCGGCGGGCTTGCCGAGGAGAGCTGCGACAATCTCCTGAAGCTTTGCAGCGAGGCCCCCAGGGGCAACGCGGTGGCTGACGAGGCCGATCGCATGGGCTTCGTCGGTGCCGAACGATTCGGCCAGCAACAGATAGCGGGCAGCGCGCCGGCGGCCGGCGAGGCGCGGAAACAGCAGCGAGCTCGCCGCTTCCGGCACCAGGCCCAAATCGACGAAGGGCATCGAGAAGCGAGCGCTGTCGTCGGCAATGACCACGTCGCAGTGAAGCAACATGGTCGTGCCGATCCCGACGCAATTGCCGTGGACGGCGGCGACGATCGGGATCTCGCACTCGGCGAGCGCGCGAAGCAGCCGCCAGACGGGAATTTCCTCTTCGCCGCGCGTGTCCGCCTCAAGGAAGTCGGCCAGGTCATTGCCCGCGGCGAAGTCCTGGCCTTCGCCGCGGATCGTGATCAGCCGCGTCTCGCCGTCCTCGAACGATTCCGCGACGGCGTCGGCCAGCGCGCCATACATGTCGACGGTGATCGCGTTGCGGCGTTCGGGCCGGTTCAGCGTGATTGCACAAACGCCGCCGCTCCGTTCGACCCGCACATGCTCGCTCATTTGCCGACCTCCCGAATCGGATGACGCGCTGTGCATCAACCGTTATTGCCGGCCCCATCCACCAAAGCCGGGACGTGTGCAATTCCATGAAGTTCTTCGCCGACACCGCCGAAGTTGCCGAGATTCGCGAACTTGCCGACACCGGCCTGCTCGATGGCGTGACGACCAACCCCAGCCTGATCCACAAGTCGGGCCGCGATTTCCTGGAGGTGGTGCGAGAGATCGCCGGGGTGGTGAAAGGGCCCGTATCGGCCGAGGTGGTCGCGCTCGATTACGAGGGGATGATGCGCGAGGCTGGCGTGCTTCGGAAGATCGCCGACAATATCGCGATTAAGGTGCCACTGACACCCGATGGGCTCAAGGCGTGCAAGGCGTTGACCGGCGACGGATCGATGGTCAACGTGACGCTGTGCTTCTCGCCGGCGCAGGCGCTGCTCGCAGCCAAGGCGGGGGCGACGTTCATCTCGCCGTTCGTCGGGAGGCTCGACGATATTGGCCAGAACGGAATGGAGCTGATCGCCGATATCCGGCAGATTTACGATCAATATGATTTCGCGACGGAGATCCTGGTCGCGAGCGTCCGTCACCCGATGCATATCGTCGAAGCGGCGAAGATGGGGGCGGATGTGATGACTGCCCCGCCGAAGATCATCTGGCAGCTGTTCAAGCATCCCCTGACCGACAGCGGGATCGCTTCCTTCCTCAAGGATTGGCAGGCTACGGGTCAAAAAATTGCTTGATAACCAAGCGTTTAACACTTCGTTGTTAATCTTTGGGCAACCTTCGGCCGTAACACTTTTTCAACGGCTCCAGCCTTAAGTTCCGCCCATCCTGCAATGGACAGCAGGTTCAGCGACGGCGTGCCGTTGCTGCTTGGAACCAAGGAGCGAAGACCATGAGCAAGTTTCTTCAGCTGATTAAGAACAGCAAGGGTGCGACCGCGATTGAGTACGGCCTGATCGCCGCGCTGATCGCCGTTGCTGCCATCGCCGCGATGCAGAGCGTCGGCAACAAGCTGAACACGACCTTCAACAACGTTTCGAACCACCTCGGCTAATCGCCGATTTCGGTTGAAACAGGGGCGGCGGCGTCGAAAGGCGCCGCCGCTTTTGTTTTGGGGTCCGCAAGTGCGCCCTTGAGTAGGAAATTAACTGCCGCGGGCGTATCCTCCCGGGCGATATGGCAACGGTAATCCCCTTCGAAGAGCGGGCGGTGGCGCAGCTGCGCCAGCGGCTCGGCGCGGCAGAAGAGGCGAACCAGGACCTGATCGCCTTTGCGCGCGGCCATTCAGGCGCAGTGGCGTCGATCCACGAGGCGGTTCTCGCTGCGATTGAGGCGGACAGCGTGGAAGCCTTGCTTCACGTCGTTACCCAGGAATGGCCGCTGATCCTCCGCATCGACGCTGTCGCATTGTCGCTGATCGTTCGCGGGCAAGGCTTCCGTGCCGATGGCGAGGGAGTGCAGCTGGTCGATCCGCAAATCCTCGGCCGGGTGATCGACGGAGTCGACGGAGTCGAGATGCGCACCGTGGAGCAGGGGCATCCGCTGTTCGGGCCGGCCCGCGACCTGATCCGCGCCGAAGCACTGATCCGCATCGATTGCGAGCCGCCCTTGCCGTGCGGCCTGCTGGCGCTCGGCCAGCGCGCCGACCTTGCGCTGGATGCGCGGCACGGCTCGGAATTGCTCATGTTCCTAGGGCGGAGCCTTGCGGCTATGATCCGCAAGTGGCTGACGATCCCGCAAGCCTGAGCATCCACCCGGCGGCCGCAGTGGCGGCGCGCTGGTCCTCCTATCTGCAGCATGACCTGCGCCGTTCGGCACATACGGTGCGCGCCTATGAGGCGACAGCGCACCGCTTCATCCAGTTCCTCGGACGCTATCGAGGCGAGACGATCGACGCTGCGGCACTGACGTCCATCTCTGCTGCGGACCTTCGGGCGTTCCTGGCCGACCGTCGGGCCGGAGGGTTGGGGCCCTCGTCCGCGGCACGCGAGTTGTCGGGGGTGCGAGCCTTCCTCAAATATGCTGCAGAGCAGCAGGGCAGCGTCGCCCAGCTTCCGCGGACCCGAGCGCCGAAGCGGCCGCGCACGTTGCCTCGGCCTGCAGCGCCCGATGATGCGGTGGGGCTCGCCGAGAATGCGGCGGAAGCGGCAAGCGAGCCGTGGATCGGGGCACGCGACCTCGCGATCCTGCTGCTGCTCTACGGCGCCGGACTGCGCGTTGCGGAGGCCTTGTCGCTCACTGCGGACGTGCTGCCGCTTGGCTCGACGCTGAAGGTGACGGGGAAGAGATCGAAGACGCGGATCGTGCCGGTTGTGGCAGCGGTCCGCGAGGCAATCGAGGATTATGCGCGGCAATGCCCTTATCCGCTACGCGGGCCAGTGCCGCTGTTCGTCGGGGCCAGGGGAGGGCGGCTCAACCCGGACCTGGTGCGTCGTGCAGTCGCAGCGGCGCGAAAGCGGCTGGGTCTGCCGGATACGCTGACGCCGCACGCACTGCGCCATAGCTTTGCGACGCATTTGCTGGCGGGAGGGGCGGATCTCAGGGCGCTCCAGGAGCTGCTCGGCCACGCGAGCCTCTCATCGACCCAGATCTATACGGCAGTGGATGCGGCGCGGCTGCTCGACGTCTATCGTCACGCGCACCCTCGGGCATGAATTGAGGTCTGGAAGCGCGGACGACGCGCCGCACTCCCAGACCTCGTGGCGCCGCGGTACGCGCGACCTTCAGGAACGTAACCTTTCGTCGCGGCCCCTTGGTTAGTGGGGAACCTCCGAGCCGCGACATCACTCCGATTGAACACAATCGGTAAAGCCAATCCTAAATAACCATTCTGGTTGAAAGGGTTGGTCCGGCTTTCAGAGGGAAGCCAAATCCGAAATGGTGCTATTTCAGCAGTTTTTGCTCGATCGCCTGCCAGATCAGGCCCGGCGTATCGCTGCCGTTGAACTTGTCGACGGCCACGATTCCGGTCGGCGAGGTCACGTTGATCTCCGTCAGCCATTTGCCGCCAATGACGTCGATTCCCACAAACAGGAGTCCGCGGGCCTTCAGCTCCGGCTTAAGAGCGTCGCAAATTTCGCGCTCGGTGTCGGTGAGCTTGGCCGCTTCAGCGGTCCCGCCGGCAGCCAGATTGGAGCGGATCTCGCCGGCACCCGGCCGGCGGTTGATCGCACCGGCGAATTGGCCGTCGATGAGGATGATGCGCTTGTCGCCGTCGGCGACCTCCGGGACGAAGGCCTGGAGCACGTGCGGCTCGCGGTAGGTGGCGTTGAACAGCTCGAGCAGGGCGGCGAGGTTCGCACCATCGCGGCCGATCTTGAACACGGCTTTCCCGGCATTGCCGTGGAGCGGCTTTAGCACGCAGTCGCCATGTTCGGCGATGAAGTGACGTGATGCGCCGAGCGATCGCGTGAGCATCGTAGGCGGCATGTAGCGCGCGAAATCGAGCACCCACACCTTCTCCGGCGCGTTTCGGACCGCAGCGGGATCGTTGACCACCAAGGTCTCGCCCTGAATCCGTTCGAGCAGGTGCGTCGCGGTGATGTAGCCGAGGTCGAAAGGAGGGTCTTGGCGCATGAGCACCACATCCACGTCCTTGCCGAGGTCGAGGATGGCGAAGTCGCCCCGTTGAAAGTGATTGCCCGGTACCGGCTGGACACTGACCTCGTGCGCCCCGGCGTAGAGACGGCCGTCCTGCCACGTCAGGTCCTCGGCGAGGTAGTGATAAAGCTTGTGCCCGAGCTCCTGCCCCTTGAGCATGATGGCGAAGGTCGAATCGCCCGAGATGTTGATGTTCTCGAGCGGGTCCATCTGGACGGCGACGCGCAGGCTCATGGGGAGGCTCTAGTCAGGCGGGAAACGGCTGTCACCCTTGCCACACATTCGCGAGATGCCTGGGCCAGCGGCCGGGGACGATGAACAGGGCGTCGATGCGGATGTCGTCGCCGTCGCGCATGAAGCGAGGGGCGAGCCGCTCGGCAGCGGTTACGACCCGGCGCAGACGCCATGGGTCTAGCGCAAAGCCAGCCGCCGTTTCGCTGTTGCGGGCCTTGACCTCGACAAAGGCGAGGGTGCGACCGCGACGGGCTACGATGTCGACCTCGCCGCCCGGCACGCGTGCGCGGCGCGCAAGGATGCGCCAGCCGTGGAGGCGCAGGTACCAGCAGGCGAGCGTCTCGGCTCCGCGGCCGCGCTTCTCAGCAGCTTCGCGGTTCACTTGCGCGAGAGCTCCAGCGCACGGGCGTAGGCGCGCTTCCTGGGGATATTGAGCTGCTCGGCGACCTCGGCGGCTGCGCGTGAAGGCGAAAGGCGCGCGAGTGCGTCATCCAGCAACTTGTCGATCGTCTCATTGCTTGCTGGGTGGGGTTCGAGCGGGGGCCCGACGATGATCACGATCTCGCCCTTCGGAGTTCCGCCGGCGAAGCGATTCGCAAGCTCTGCCAAGGTTGCGGCGATGCATTCCTCGTAGAGCTGCGTGATCGCGCGTGCGACTGCTGCTTCTC
>Ga0207648_10002295_pt1 | contig 20666 bp, 21 predicted proteins | sample KBSMisM32_FD_184310 | JGI IMG/M metagenome (GOLD analysis project Ga0207648, IMG submission 184310) | Miscanthus rhizosphere microbial communities from Kellogg Biological Station, Michigan, USA - KBS Miscanthus M3-2 (SPAdes) (version 2) | ecosystem: Host-associated > Plants > Roots >...
TGCTGCCGTCATCGACCAACCCGACGATGCCCTACACCGTCAACACCTTCGACGAGCACCTCGACATGCTGATGGTGTGCCACCACCTCGACCCGGCCATCGCCGAGGACCTCGCGTTCGCCGAGAGCCGCATCCGCCGCGAGACGATCGCCGCCGAAGACATCCTGCACGACCTCGGCGTGTTCTCGATGATGTCGTCCGACAGCCAGGCAATGGGGCGCGTCGGCGAGGTCATCATCCGCACCTGGCAGGCCGCGCACAAGATGAAGGCGCAGCGTGGCTGGCTCGCGGACCCGCGGCCGGCCGGCCGCGGGGTGCCCGAAGACAACGCGCGCCACGACAACTTCCGCGTCAAGCGCTACATCGCGAAGTACACGATCAACCCGGCGATCACGCAGGGCATCTCGCATGTGGTCGGCTCGGTCGAGGTCGGCAAGCTCGCCGACCTGGTGGTCTGGAAGCCGGCGTTCTTCGGCGTCAAGCCGAGCCTGATCATCAAGGGCGGCATGATCGCCGCGGCCGCGATGGGCGACCCGAACGCGAGCATCCCGACGCCGCAGCCGGTGCACTACCGGCCGATGTTCGGCGCCTTCGGTTCGGCAATGGACAACACCTGCCTGACCTTCATCTCGAAGGCCGCCGCCGAGCTCGGCGTGCCGGCGAAGCTCGGGCTGCGCCGGCGCACCGAGGTCGTGAAGAACACGCGCACGATCGGCAAGAAGGACATGGTCCACAACAGCGGCACGCCGGTGATCGAGGTCGACGCGCAGACCTATGAAGTGCGCGCCGACGGCGTGCTGCTGAGCTGCGAGCCGGCGACCGAGCTGCCGATGGCGCAGCGCTATTTCCTGTTCTGATTCGACGCTGACGACAACCGGGTCGACCGCGCCTTCGCCGCTCCCGCACGGCGGGTCTCGCGTGGGGCGCACCGGCTCTGGTAGCCTGCACGCCATGATCACCGTCAACAAACTCCTCCCCCGCGGCCAGGGCCTGAGCGCGGTGCTGCTCAAGCGCGCCGCGACCGTCGTGCTCGACTGGGACACGCGCCAGAAGAGTCGCTTCGACGCATGCGATTCGCAGGGCCGCGCGCTCGGCGTGTTCCTGCCGCGCGGCAGCGTCGTGCGCGGCGGCGACGTGCTGGTGGCCGAGGATGGCTCGCTGATCCAGGTGCTGGCGCAGCCGCAGGCGGTGATGCGCGTCACGCCCTGCGCGGCGCACGGCACGCCGTTCGACCTGGTGCGCGCCGCGTACCACCTGGGCAACCGGCATGTGCAGCTCGAGCTGAACGCCGACCACCTGCAGTTCGAGCCTGACCATGTGCTGGCCGGCATGCTGCAGCAGATGCACCTGACCGTGACCGAGCAGCTCGCGGCGTTCGAGCCCGAAGGCGGCGCGTATGCGGCGGGCACCGCCGGCCATGGCCATGCGCACCACGGCGACCCTGCGCCGCACGGTCATGCCGACGATCACGTGCACGATCACGCCCACGATCACGGCGTGCACACCGCGCACGCGCCGCATGGCGACGCCGCGCATGTGCACGGCCCCGATTGCGATCACGGGCACTGAAGAGGCTGCGAGACCATCCGACATGACCGCTCGGCGCGCGGGATGATGAAGCAGCGCTCCCCGCAGCGCACCAGCGCCGGCGCGCTGCTGCAGCTGATGTGGCTCGCGTCGCCGGCCCTGCCGGTCGGCGGATTCAGCTATTCCGAAGGGCTCGAATCAGCGGTCGAAGCGGGGCACATCGGCAGCGAGGCCGATGCCGCAGCCTGGCTGCGCGACCAGCTGGAGCTGAGCCTGGCGCGCAGCGAGCTCGCGGTCTGCGCCAAGGCGTTCAAGGCCTGGCAGCGCGACGATGCCGCGACGATCGCCGAGCTCAACACCTGGGTCACGACGACGCGCGAGACCATGGAGCAGCGCCAGCAGACCCAGCAGATGGGCCGCTCGCTGGTCGAATGGCTGAAGAACCGCGGTGACACCGCCGATCCGCGCGTCACGCTGCTGAAGGCGCTGACGCCCGCACCGACCTGGCCGGTCGCCTTCGCACTCGCCGCGGCGCAGACCGGTGCGCCGCTGCGCGAGGCGCTGCTGAGCTTCGGCTTCGGCTGGGCAGAGAACATGGTGCAGGCGGCGCTGAAGGCCGTGCCGCTGGGCCAGAGCGCAGGCCAGCGCGTGCTCGCGGCGCTGGCCGAGGCGCTGCCGGCCGCGGTCGACCACGCGATCGCGCTGATGGACAGCGAGCGTCAGGCCTTCACGCCGATGCTGGCGATCCTGTCGGCACGGCACGAAACGCAGTACTCGCGGCTGTTCCGGTCCTGAGCCGCCGCCGCGATCGCCCCGCGAAGCTGCGCGGCTACTTGCCGGCCTCGAACCACTTCTCGACCAGCTTGGCGTAGCTGCCGTCGGCGCGGATCTTCTTCAGCGCGGCATTGACCGCATCGCGCAGTTCGGGCGCGTCCTTGCGCATCGCGATGCCGTACTCCTCGGTCGTCAGCTGCTCGGCGAGCACATGCAGGCTCGGCTTGGCCTGCGCGAAGATCTTGGCGGCCGGCTTGCCGGTGACCGCCGCATCGACGCGGCCGCTCTCGACCAGGCCGAACATCTCCTGGTTCTTTTCGACCTCGACGCGCTCGACCTTCGGGAAGCGCTCTTTCAGGAAACCCACCGACTTCGTGCCGATCTGCACGCTGACGCGCCGGCCGTCGAGGTCTTTCAAGGTCTTGATCGGGCTCGCCCTGGGGGTCAGCACGACCAGGCCGCCGGCGAAGTACGGGTCGCTGAAGTCGACCAGCTTGCGGCGCTCGTCGGTGATGTAGATCGCCGACACCGCAAGATCGGCACGACGTGACGTCAGTGCCGGGATCAGCGCCTTGAAGTCGGCGTCGATCCATTCGAGCCGGCGTGCCATCGCCGCGGCCAGCGCCTCGGCGAGCTCGATGTCGAAGCCGGTGCGCCTGCCGTCCTTCACGAATTCCATCGGCGCGAAGGTCGCGTCGGTGACGATGCGCAGCGGATCCTCGGCGAGGGCGGCGCGCGGCAGCACGAGGCAGGCGGCGGTGAGCAAGACGATGCGGCGCAGGTTCATTGGCAGGGCGTGTGATCAATGCCCGATTCTCCATCGCCATTCGCCCGGCACGGGCAACGCCCCCCTAATGACGCATCATTGCGCCCCATGACCCACGTTCTCCTCGTCGACGACGACGCCGAGCTGCGCACCCTCGTGGCCGACTACCTGCAGCGCTATGGCATGCGCGTGACCGCCCTGACCTGCGGCGTCCAGCTGCGGCACACGCTGCGGCAGCCCGGCGGCGAAGGCAGCTTCGACGTGCTGCTGCTCGACCTGATGCTGCCCGACGCGAACGGGCTGGACCTGTGCCGCTGGGTGCACGGCCGATCGACGCTGCCGATCATCATGCTGACCGCGCAAGGCGACCCGGCCAGCCGCATCGTCGGCCTCGAGCTCGGCGCCGACGACTACCTGCCCAAGCCCTTCGAGCCGCGCGAACTGGTCGCGCGCATCAGCGCCGTGCTGCGCCGCTGCGCGGCCCGGCGCAGCGGCTCGGCCGCGGCCGAGGCGCCCGCGACCCTGGTGCGCTTCAAGGGCTGGACCTTCGACCGACTCGGCCGCCAGCTGCGTTCGCCGCAGCAGGTGCTGGTGGCGCTGTCGAACGCCGAGTTCAAGCTTCTGACGGCTTTTGTCGATCACCCGCACCGCACGCTCGGCCGCGACCGCCTGCTCGAGCTGTCGCGCGCGCCGGGCGCCGACGTGACCGATCGCGCGATCGACCTCGCCGTGTCGCGGCTGCGCCAGAAGCTCGGCGACGCGGCCCTGATCCGCACCCTGCGCGGCGAGGGCTACCGCTTCGAGGCCGACGTGGAGAGCGCCGCGTGAGCTCGCCGGGCCGTCCCAAGAGCGAATTCCGGAGCGCGCAGCACGAAGGTACTCCAGTGAGACGCTGGTGGTCGCGCATGTGGGTCGACACGCTGTTCAAGCGGCTGTTCATCCTGATGTGGGTCGGGCTGGTGGCGAGCCATCTGCTGGCGTTCAAGGTCACGATGTCCGTGCATGCCCCGCCGGACTCCGGACCGCCCGATGCGCAGATGCTGCCGGTGCTGCCGTCGTTGCCACCGATGGGCGATGCGGCGCCGCAGCCGCGCCTCGACGAACCCGCGCCGCCGCCTGGCATGGGCCCGCGCGATGGCCCACCGCCCGGAACGAAGTCGCGCGACCCCCTGCGCGACAGGCCGCCCGGGCCGTCGCCGGGCGGCGGGCTCCCGGCCACTGCGCTGTGGCTCGACTACCTCGTGCGCTTCGCCGCGATCGGGGTGGTCGCGTGGTTCGGCGCGCGCTGGCTGTCGACGCCGATGCGGCGCCTTGCCGCGGCCTCCGAGACACTGGGCCGCGCGCTCGGCCAGGGCCATGCGGCAGCGCCGCTGGACGAACGCCGCGGCACGCTCGAGGTGCGCCGGACGGCGCAGGTGTTCAACGCGATGGCGCGGCGCCTGCATGCGCAGTTCGATGCCCAGGCGCTGCTGATGGCGGCGATCTCGCACGACCTGCGCACGCCGCTGGCGCGGCTGCGGCTGCGGCTGGAGACGATCGAGGCACTGCCGCAGGCGCAGCGCTGCATCAACGACGTGCACGAGATGGACGCACTGATCGGCAGCGTGCTTGCGATGCTGCGCGACGACCAGGCCGGCGGCGAGCGCGAGCGCATCGACGTGACGGCGCTGGTGCAGTCGATGGTCGACGACCTGGCCGAGCAAGGCCAGCCGGCACGCGTGGCCGAGACACCGGATGCGCCGGCGATCGCACTGGCCCAGCCGGCCGCGCTGAACCGCATCCTGGCGAACCTGGTCGGCAATGCGCTGCGCCATGGCGGTTCGGCGCGGGTGTCGGTGGTGGCGCCGACGAGACCCTCGGGCGAGTTGCAGGTGCTGATCGACGACGACGGGCCGGGCATCGCGGCCGATCAGCTCGAGGCGGTGTTCGCGCCGTTCTACCGGGTCGACGCGGCGCGCGGCCGCCGCGCCGACGCGAGCGCGGGCAGCGGCCTGGGCCTGTACATCGCGCGCGACCTCGCGCAGCGCAACGGCGGGCGACTGAGCCTGTGCAATCGCGCCGAAGGCGGGTTGCGGGCCGAGCTGGTGTTGCCGATGGCCTGACAACCTTGTCCGGCTTGACACGAACGCGAACCAACGCCGACACACGGGCCGGGCAGGATGCGGGGCTCACGCAATCCGCAGCCTCACGAAAGCCTTCACGATGCCCGCTCACGACCATGGCCTGGCCCTCGACCTGCACGCGCTCAACGCCACGGTGCTCAAGCGCCGGCGCGCCCTCGCCTGGCTGGCCGGCGCGAGCGCGCTGCCGCTGATCGGCTGCGGCGGTGGCGGCAGCGATGACGCCGGCGCGTCGACGACAACGACCGACGGCACGACCACCACGACGACCACAACCACGACGACGACCGGCAGCTGCTCGGTCATCCCGACCGAGACCAACGGCCCGTATCCGGCCGACGGCACGAGCTCGCTGAACGCGTTGCTGCTCAGCGGCATCGTGCGCAGCGACATCCGCAGCAGTTTCGCCGGCGCGAGCGGCGTCGCGAGCGGCGTGCCGCTGACGGTGAACCTGACGCTGGTCGACACCAACGCGAGCTGTGCCGACCTGAGCGGCTACGCGATCTACATCTGGCACTGCGATCAGTCCGGCCTGTATTCGCTGTACTCGGCCGGCGTGACCGGCGAGAACTACCTGCGCGGCGTGCAGGCCACCGACAGCAGCGGGCAGGCGAGCTTCACGACGATCTTCCCGGCCTGCTATGCGGGGCGCTGGCCGCACATCCACGTCGAGATCTATCCGAGCCTGGCGCTCGCGACGCGCGTCGCCAACGTCAGCAAGATCACGCAGATCGCAATGCCGCAGTCGCAGTGCTACGAGGTCTTCGCGAGCACCGGCTACAGCGCCAGCGTCGCCAACTTCAACCAGATCTCGCTGGCCAGCGACAACGTGTTCAGCGACGGCGCGACGCTCGAGACACCAACGATCAGCGGCAGCGTCAGCGCGGGCTACGCGATTGCCCTCACGATCGGCATCGCCGGCTGAACCCGAACGGCGCGCCGATAATCGGCGCGATGAACGCCCTGCATGACATTCCGAATCGCACCAAGAAACTGCCGCCGTTGCGGGTCGGCGTCGGCGGCCCGGTCGGCTCGGGCAAGACGACGCTGGTCGAGATGCTGTGCAAGGCGATGCGCGAGCGCTATGACCTTGTCGTCGTGACGAACGACATCTACACGAAGGAAGACCAGCGCCTGCTGACGGTGGCCGGCGCGCTCGAGGCCGAGCGCATCATGGGCGTCGAGACGGGCGGCTGCCCGCACACCGCGATCCGCGAAGATGCGTCGATCAACCTCGAGGCGGTCGACCGCATGCTCGAGAAATTCCCGAACGCCGACATCGTGTTCATCGAGAGCGGCGGCGACAACCTCGCGGCGACCTTCAGCCCCGAGCTGAGCGACCTCACGATCTACGTGATCGACGTCGCCGCCGGCGAGAAGATCCCGCGCAAGGGCGGGCCCGGCATCACGAAGAGCGACCTGTTCGTGATCAACAAGACCGACCTCGCGCCCCATGTCGGCGCGAACCTCGACGTGATGGAGGCCGACACGAAGCTGATGCGCGGCGCCCGCCCATTCGTGATGAGCAACCTGAAGACGCGGGCCGGGCTGGCCGAGGTCGTGAAGTTCATCGAGACCAAGGGGATGCTCGCGCCCTGAACCAGCCCTGGGCCGGGTGTGGCGCGAAGTCGCCCTATACCGTCGCGCCGACACTCGGGCCAGCGCCGGGCCGCCAATGGCCGGAGGCCGTTGGCCTTCCCCAGGCACGGACAGGTCCGCGGGGACTGTCCGTGTCCGGCATCTGCTCACCAAGCGGCCTGAGCACCCGCTTGGCGGGTGGCGTCGGTACTCCGGCGCCGCGTGCGCCATCTCTTCAGTGGAACTCGCCGACGCTGCGCAGCGCCTTCACGGCACCGGCGCCGATCGATGCGCCGAAGCGCTTCGCGAGCCGCTCGGCGACGTTCTCCTTCGGCGTGTAGTCGACCAGCTCTTCGGCCTTGACGACCTCGCGCGCCACGTAGTCGAGGTTGCCCAGGTGATCGGCCAGGCCCATCGCCAGCGCCTGCTCGCCGTTCCAGAACAGCCCGCTGAAGGTCTCTGGCGCCTCTTTCAGGCGCGCGCCGCGGCCCTGCTTGACCACCGCGATGAACTGCTGGTGGATTTGGTCGAGCATCGCCTGGATGTAGGCGCGCTGCTTCGGCGGCAGCGGCGAGAACGGATCGCCGATGCCCTTGTTCTCGCCGGCCGTCAGCAGGCGGCGCTCGACGCCGAGCTTGCCCATCAGGCCGGTCGCGTCGAAGCTGTCCATCAGCACGCCGATCGAGCCGACGACCGAGGCCTTGTCGACATAGATCTCGTCGGCCGCGACCGCGATGTAGTAGGCGCCCGAGGCGCAGGTCTCCTCGACGACCGCATAGACCTTCTTGTGGTGCAACTTCTTGAGGCGGCGGATCTCGTCGTTGATGATGCCGGCCTGCACCGGGCTGCCGCCCGGCGAGTTGATGCGCAGCACGACAGCCTTCGCGTTGTCATCTTCGAACGCGCTCTTGATGCCGGGCACGAGGTTCTCCGCGCTCGCCTCGGCATCGGCCGAGATCTCGCCGCGCACCTCGATCAGCGCGGTGTGCGGGCCGGTCGGTGCGGTCGCGTGGTTGCGCGTGGCGAACACCGCATAGGCGATCGCGGTCACCAGCAGCAGCCACGACAGCCGGAAGAAGATGCGCCAGCGGCGATCGCTGCGGCGATCGCGCAGGAAGTCGCGTGCGAACTGGGTGGCGACCGCGTCCCAGGCCGCCGGCGGCTCGGCCGTGGGCGCGATGGCGGCGCTTGCCGGAATCGGGGGCGTGGGCGTGGGCGGAGTGAGCGGATCGTCTTCGGGGGTCGTCATGAAAGCCTTGAAGCGCGGCGCCGGATCACTCGGCAAACGCGGGTTGGGTGTCGCGGGAAGGATACCAATACACCTGACCGTCGCGCTCGAACACCTCGATCGCGCTGAGCCGGCCGCGACCGCAGGGGCCGCCGGCGCAGCGGCCGGTCAGCGGCTCGTAGACCGCGCCATGGATCGAGCACATGATGAATTCGCGGCCGCTGTCGAGGAACTCGCCCGGCTGCCAATCCATCTCGGTGGGCACGTGCAGGCAGCGGTTCAGATAGCCGACCACGCGGCCGTCGAAGCGCAGCACGAAAGCGCGCGCCGGCTCACGGTACTGCAGCACGTCGAAGACGAAGGCGTTGCCCTTCTCCTGCAGCGCCTCGGAGGCGCACAGCGGCAGCGCCGCCGGCTGCGCGCCGGTTGGCGACGGCGCGCCGTCAGCCATGGCGGTGCAGCCAGTCGTGCAGGTCGGCCATCGAATGCGCGATGTGGCGCGTGTCGAACTGCGCGAACGTGCTGTGGTCGTGTGCGCCGTAGCTGACGCCGACGCTGGCGATGCCGGCATTCGCGGCGAGCTGCAGGTCGTGCGTCGTGTCGCCGATCATCAGCGCGCGCTCGGGTGGGGTCTGCAACTCGTCCATCAGCTCCAGCAGCATGCGCGGGTCGGGCTTGGACGCGGTCTCGTCGGCGGTGCGGGTCGCATCGAACAGGCCCTGCAGCGCCGAGCTGCGCAGCGCATCGTCGAGGCCGCGGCGCGATTTTCCGGTCGCCACCGCGATCCGGTGGCCGCGCGCCTTCAGTGCCTCGAGCATCGCCAAGGTGCCGTCGAAGAACACGATCTCGTGCTCGCGCGCGAGGTAATGGTGGCGGTAGCGCGCGCCGAGCTCGCGATAGCGCTCCGCCGGCAGCTCGGGCGCGGCGTGCTGCAGCGCTTCGGCCAGTCCCATCCCGATCACGTAGCTCGCCTGCGCGTCGGTCGGCACGCGCACGCCGAGGTCGGCGCAGGCGGCCTGGATGCAACGCGTGATCAGCGCGGTCGAGTCGAACAGGGTGCCGTCCCAATCGAAGGCGATCAGGTCGAACTGGCGCGGGAATGTCATCGAATGTCGGAGGCCGCCGCAGGCGAGGCAAGGGGCAGCGCGTGGATCAGTTGCTCGCATTCTGCCGGCAATGGCGCGGCGAGCTCGATCACCTCGCCGCTGGCAGGGTGCGCGAAGCGCAGCCGCGCGGCATGCAGGAACATGCGGTCGAAGGCGACGCCCGGCAGCGCCGCGCCGCGCGCGAATGCCTTGTTCAGCGCGAAGTCGCCGTACTTCGCGTCGCCGACGATCGGGTGGCCCTCGTGCGTCAGGTGCACCCGGATCTGGTGCGTGCGGCCGGTCTTGATCGTGACGTCGAGCAGGCTGAAGCCGGCGAAGCGCTGGCGCACGCGCACCAGGGTGATCGAGCGCCGGCCGACGTCGGCGGCGTCGGCGTGGGCGTCGACCGCGCGCACGCGGCGTTCGCCCTCGCCCGTCAGGAACTTGTGCAACGCCACGTCGATGACCTTGCGGCTCTCGGGCCAGGCGCCGATCACGAGCGCCGAATAGGTCTTGCCGATGACCTTGTCGCCGGTATGCACGCGCAGCTGGTCCTGCAGCGCGACCAGCGCCGAGCGCTTCTTCGCGATCAGCAGCAGACCCGAGGTCTCCTTGTCGAGCCGATGCACGAGCTCGAGGAACTTCGCGGCCGGGCGCGCCTGGCGCAACTGCTCGATCACGCCGAAGCTGACGCCGCTGCCGCCATGCACCGCGACGCCAGCCGGCTTGTCGATCGCGATCAGGTGCTCGTCCTCGAACACAACCGCAAACTCGCGTGGCGGTGCCGGCCGCGCATCGAGCTTCTCGGCGACGCGCACCGGCGGGATCCGGACCTCGTCGCCCAGCGCGAGCCGCGTGTCGGCATCGGCCCGGCCCTTGTTGACACGCACCTCGCCGGATCGGATCACGCGATAGACATGCGTCTTCGGCACGCCCTTGAGCAGCTTGACCAGGAAGTTGTCGAGGCGCTGGCCTTCGGAGCCTTCGTCGACCCGCACGCGCTGCACCTCCGGCGGCGCGGGCGAACCCGCGGCCCGGGCTTTCGCCCCTATAATGCGTTGCGCCACGTTACTGCGATAAGTGTTTGATTCTTCAGAGTTTAGTCTCGGGATCGACGCCGCAGCGGGTGGCGGCCGGGCGCTATATGTTTGACCAGCCCGGCGCCAAGGTGATGCAACGCCTCGAACAACCGAGCGGCGGGCACCGTCCCCACGTGACGGCGCGGCCCCCGGTTCGAGGCGGCAGAGCAAACAAAGAACGAGCCCATCAAAAGGTATTCCCGGGCAGGAGACCGAATCGCGCCGCCTGAGCAGCGTCGACCTCGAAGCTCCTGCCTGCGTCCAGCGGACTCTCCAGCGGATGTCGATCTCCACCCCCGAACCACGGCGCCTCGCGCGCCCGCTGCCCAGGCCAAGAGCCTGCGGTGCGGCGGGCCTGCCCGGCGTGGCTCGCCGGTGGCCGACGCGCGCGAGACACGCTGCCGCGCACGCGCCAACGCTGCCCGTTCGGCCGGTCTGCTGACCGCCGCAACCCGCAGTCCAGGGCGACACCCTTCAACCTCGTTTCCGTTTCTCGTGCATCGAGTCGTCGCCCGCGGCATCCGCCGAGGCGACTGTGTGATGGGCGCGGCCGATTCCATGACGCCGCGCGACAAGGAGTGCACGAATGAAACGCATGCTGATCAATGCGACGCAGCCCGAAGAACGCCGCCTGGCGATCGTCGACGGCCAGAAGCTGATGGATTTCGAGACCGAGATCGAGGGCCGCGAGCAGCGCAAGGGCAACATCTACAAGGCGGTCGTGACGCGCGTCGAGCCCTCGCTCGAGGCCTGCTTCGTCGACTACGGTGAAGACCGCCACGGCTTCCTGCCGTTCAAGGAAATCTCGAAGAACTACTTCCGCGAAGGCGCGAGCGTGCGCGAAGCGCGCATCCAGGACGTGATCTCGAACGGCCAGGAACTGCTGGTCCAGGTCGAAAAGGAAGAGCGCGGCAACAAGGGCGCGGCACTGACGACCTTCGTCAGCCTCGCCGGCCGCTACCTGGTGCTGATGCCGAACAACCCGCGCGGCGGCGGCGTGAGCCGGCGCATCTAAGGCGAAGACCGAGAGGAGCTGAAGGAAAACCTCGACCAGCTCGAATACCCGAAGGGCATGAGCCTGATCGCACGCACCGCGGGCATCGGCCGCAGCGCGCCCGAGCTGCAGTGGGACCTGAACTACATGCTCAAGCTCTGGACCGCGATCGACGGCGCGTCCAAGGCCGGCAAGGGCGCGTTCCTGATCTATCAGGAATCGTCGCTGGTGATCCGCGCGATCCGCGACTACTTCACCGCCGACGTCGGCGAGATCCTGATCGACACCGACGACATCTTCGACCAGGCCCAGCAGTTCATGGCCCACGTGATGCCGGAGACGGCCCACAAGGTCAAGCGCTACCGCGACGATGCGCCGCTGTTCAGCCGCTTCCAGATCGAGCACCAGATCGAGACCGCGTTCTCGCGCACCGTGAACCTGCCCTCGGGCGGCGCGATCGTGATCGACCACACCGAGGCGCTGGTCTCGGTCGACGTGAACTCGGCGCGCTCGACGCGCGGCTCCGACATCGAAGAGACCGCGACCCGCACCAATCTCGAAGCGGCCGATGAAATTGCGCGCCAGATGCGTTTGCGCGACCTCGGCGGCCTGATCGTCGTCGACTTCATCGACATGGAAGAGTCGAAGAACCGGCGCGAGGTCGAGACCCGGCTGCGCGACGCGCTGCGCCAAGACCGCGCCCGCGTGCAGTTCAGCTCGATCAGCAAGTTCGGCCTGCTCGAACTCAGCCGCCAGCGCCTGCGCCCGGCGCTCAGCGAAGGCAGCCACATCACCTGCCCGCGCTGCAACGGCACCGGCCACATCCGCGACACCGAATCCAGCGCGCTGCAGATCCTGCGCATGGTTCAGGAAGAGTCGATGAAGGACAACACCGCCGCGGTGCACGTGCAGGTGCCGGTCGAGGTCACCTCGTTCCTGCTGAACGAGAAGCGCACCGAGATCACGAAGATCGAACTGAAGCAGCGCGTCACCGTGCTGCTGGTGCCGAACAAGACGCTCGAGACGCCGAACTACCGGCTCGAGCGGCTGCGCCACGACGACCCGCGGCTGGAGAACCTGCAGGCCAGCTACACGATGATCGACGAGCCCGAAGAGGAAGTCGGCATCACGCGGCGCGAGAAGGCCAAGGCCAAGCAGGAGCCGGTCATCAAGGGCATCCTGCCCGAGACGCCGGCACCGGTGGCCGTGCCGAAGGCCGAACCGATCGTCGTGGCCGCGCCGCAGCCGGCGCCGGTCGCGGCCGCACCCGCGGCGGCGGGCGGTGGCTTCTTCCGCTGGGTCAAGAGCCTGTTCGGCGCCGAGCCGGAACCGGCCGTCAGCGCGCCGGCGGTGGCGCCTGCGGTCGTGACGCCGAAGGCGGGCGATGCGCGTGATGGCCGCGGCGATCGCGGCGAACGAGGTGGCCGCGGCGGCCGCGGTGGCCGTGATGGCAAGCGCGGTGAAGGCCGCGGCGAAGGCCGTGGCGAGCGCGGCGAGGGTCGGGGTGAGCGTGGCGACCGCGGCGAGCGCGGCGAAGGCCGCGGCCGCCGTCCGGAGCGCGCCGAGCGTCCGACCGGCGACGAAGCGGTGCGCAGCGAGAACCTCGATGCCGCACGCAGCGACGAACGCGCGCCGCGGCCGCCGCGTGACGACAATCGCGGCGAAGGCCGCCGCGGCCCGCGACCCGAGCGTGAACCGCGCCGTGCGGCGCCGCCCGGCGAAGTCGACAGCGGTGAAGCCGTCGCGCAGGAAGCCTTCGTCGACACGCAGCCGATTGCTGGCGATGCCCCCGAGGGCGGCGAGACCCAGGGCGAGCGCCAGGGTGGTCGACGCCGCAACCGCCGCGGCGGACGCGGTGGACGCGAGCGTGACGAGGCGACGGCCGGCGCCGACACCGGCGCCATGGGCGCAGGCGCCGACGAGACGCCGGAGCGCAGCAGCGCCGACCTGGGCACGGTCGAGGGCCCTGCCGAGGCGATGCCGGACACGGCGCGCGCTGAGGCCGGCGAAGGTGGCGAAGGCCGGCGCCGGGGTCGCGGGCGCGACCGCAATCGGCGTGAGCGCGGCGCCGAGCCCGTGGCCGATGCCGGCGCGGAACCGTCGGCGCTGATCCAGAGCGATGCGCTCGCTTCGGAGGCGTTCCACGACGCCGAGGCAGCGGCGCAGCCGGCGATGCACGCGATGACCGAGGTGTCCGCGCCGGCGTTCGAGCCGGCGCCGGTCGCGCCGGTCGCCATGGTGACGCCGACGCCGGTCGAAACCGAGCCGCAGGCGGCGCCGGCGGCGATCGACGCCGCGCCGGTCGGCGCAGCGCAGAGCGCTCCGGCACCTGCAGTGGCAGCGTTCGTGCTGCCGCTCGATTCGCTGCAGGCGGTGGCCGAATCGGCCGGGCTGCAATGGGTCAACTCGGATGCCGAGAAGATCCGCGCGGTGCGGGCCGCCATGGCGGCCGAGCCGCCGCCAGTGCATGTGCCGCGCGAACGCCGCGCCGTGCCGGTGGTCGATGAAGGTCCGCTGGTGCTGGTCGAGACCCGCAAGGACCTGTCGCAGGTCAGGTTGCCGTTCGAGACGGCGCCAGGCTCGCAACCGCAGGCCTGATGGAATGGCACCCCTGATCGAACGCGTACGTTCGATGGTCCCCCGAGGGGACTCGGGCCGGCTTGGGGCGGCCCGGCGCTCGGCCCGAGCGCGCTGATCGAAACACGCCGCCGCGGCTTCGGCCCCGGCGGCGTTTCTTCGTCTGGATCAGGGCAGGCGCTCCAGCGCGCGCTGGTACGCGGGCAGATGCATCAGATCGTCCCAGGTGTGGGGCGCGGTCTGCGGCAACAGGTCGAGCCGTCGCGCTTCGCCATCGGGGTCGGCCTGCCAGAGCTGCTGCGATTGCGCGACGAGGAGGCCGTCGAGCAGCTCGTCGACGGTGCGCACGCCGGGCTCGGACTGGTTGCACAGCAGCACCATGTCGCAGCCGGCATTCAGCGCCAGTGTCGCGGCCTCGGTGTAGCCGAGCTCGACACCGTTGACGCAGCGGGCGCCGGCCATGCTGAGGTCGTCGCTGAAGATCGCGCCGGCAAAGCCCAGCTGCAGTCGCAGGATGTCTTTCAGCCAGCGTGCCGAGAAGCCGGCCGGCAGCGCGTCGACCTTCGGGTAGATCACATGCGCCGGCATCACGCTGGCCAGGCTGGTGCTCAGCCATTCGTAGGGCTTCGCGTCGTCAGCCAGGATCGCCCTCAAGCTGCGCTTGTCGACCGGCACGTCGACATGGCTGTCGGCCTTCACGAAGCCGTGGCCGGGGAAGTGCTTGCCGCAGTTGTGCATGCCGGCGAGCAAGAGGCCGTGCATCAGGCTCTTCGCCAGCACCGTGGCGACACGCGGATCGCGGTGGAAGGCACGGTCCCCGATGACCGAGCTGCCGCCGTGGTCGAGGTCGAGCACCGGCGTGAAGCTCAGGTCGACGCCGCAGGCGCGCAATTCGGCGCCGAGCACCAGGCCGGCCGCGGTCGCGGCATCGGTGGCCGTCAGCGCGCCGTCGCCGGCGCCGCGCCGGCCGTCGTTCATCCACATCTCGCCGAGCACGCGCATCGGCGGCAGGTGCGTGAAACCATCGGTGCGGAAGCGCTGCACGCGGCCGCCTTCATGGTCGACGCAGATCAGCACGTCGGGGCGGATCGCCTTGATCTCGCTGGTGAGTTCGGTGAGCTGGCCGCGGCTCTGCCAGTTGCGCGCGAACAGGATCAGGCCGCCGGTCAGCGGGTGCTGCAGGCGGCGCAGATCGTCGGCGTTCAGGGTCGTGCCGGCGATGTCGAGAACGACCGGGGCATGGGAGGCGGTGGCGGGTTCGCTCATGGTTTGGTGCGTGGTTCGTTCTGTTCGACGACGACGAAACTCGCCGCATAGTCGGTCTCGTCGGTGACGCTGAGGTGGGCGCGCAGACCGCGGGCGTCGAACCATGCGGCGAGCGCGCCATGCAGGCGGATCTGCGGCTTGCCGCTGGGCACCTTGACGACCTCGCAGTCGCGCCAGGTCATCGGCATGCGCATGCCCAGCCCGATCGCCTTCGCGAACGCCTCCTTGGCCGAGAAGCGCGTCGCGAGATAGCTGATGCCGCGCGCCTCGACCTTCGAACGACGTGCGCGATAGACCTCGATCTCGTGCGGCCCGAGCACCTTCTCGGCGAAGCGCTCGCCGCGCCGCGCCAAGGTCGCGGCGATGCGGCGCACGTCGCAGATGTCGGTGCCGACGCCGAAGATCATCGGCAACGCCCGTTCGGCGCGCGCGCCGCCCGTCCCGCCGCGGCGCTGCGGTCGCTGCTGAGAGTGGTCCGGCGCCGGGGCGACCGGGCGGCAGCGCGATTCATGCGGTCGCGGCGGCCTGGTGGATGCAGCGCAGGTAGTCGCGCACCGTCTCGGCGATCCCGAGCTCGAGCGCATCGGCGATCAGGGCGTGGCCGATCGAGACCTCGGCCACGCCGGGAACGGCGCGCAGGAAGTCGGCCAGATTCGCGCGGTTCAGGTCATGCCCGGCATTGACGCCCAGCCCGTGCGCGAGCGCGGCCTGCGCGCTGGCCGTGAAGCCGGCGAGTACGCGCGGCAGGTCGGCGCTGCCGTGGGCACGCGCGAAGCTTTCGGTGTAGAGCTCGACCCGGTCGGCGCCGAGGTCGCGCACCGCCGCCATCGCCTGCGGCAGCGGATCCATGAACAGGCTGACGCGGGCGCCGAGCGCCTGCGCCTCGCGGATCAGCGGCGCGAGGCGTTGCGCATCCTGCGGCAGCTGCCAGCCGTGGTCGGAGGTGGGCTGCTCGACGCTGTCGGGCACGAAGGTGACCTGCTGCGGCGCCCTGCCCTGCGCGGCGAGCTCCCGCACGACGTCCATCAGGTTGTGAAACGGGTTGCCCTCGATGTTGTATTCAGCCTGTGGCCACTGCGTCAGCAGTTCGGCGAGCTCGAGCACGTCGTGCGGACGGATGTGCCGCGCATCGGGGCGTGGGTGCACCGTGATGCCGTGGGCGCCGGCCTCGAGCGCCAGGGTCGCGATGCGGCGCACGCTCGGAATGCCGACCTCGCGCGTGTTGCGCAGCAGCGCCACCTTGTTGACATTGACCGACAGCGCGGTACTGCCGCGGGGCGACAGGCCGGTGGTGAGGATCGGGTTCATGGCGCTGATTCTCGGCGATCGGCGCGACGCTGGCCGCTACAGGTTCTGCACATCGAGCATGAACTGGCGAGTGCGCAGCACCGTGGCGCCGAGCTGGTGCTGGATCAGCCCGCGCAATGCCACCTTCAGACCGGGCAGGTCCTGGCGACAGGCCTGCTGCAGCGCCGCCAGGCTGCCGTGCTCGAGTGCCGCCTGCAGGCCGATCAGGGTACTGCCCGCCAGCTCGGCGTCGGTGCCGCTGGCCGGGCCGACACCGCCTTCAGGCAGCAAGGCGTAGCGCCGGTCGACACCCACCGCCGTCTGTGTCTGCGTGACCAGGCTCAGGTCAGGCAGCAGGCCGATCGCCTGCAACAGGATCAGTTCGAACGCGCGCAGTGCCGACTGCACGCGGGCCTCGTCGTTGGCAACGAGCTCGGGCAGTGTCAGCGCATAGGCGTCGAAGAGCGCGGCATGCGGGTCATGGCGCGCCAGCAGTTTCATCAGCAGTTCATTGAGGTAGAAGCCGCTGAACAGCGCCGCGCCGGTCAGCATCGCGGCGCCGCCGGCCCACTCGGCGGCGCGCAGGTTCTGCACCTCGCGCGCCGATTCGGTGTCGGCCGCGGCCCGGCCGAGCGACACCTGGATGCGCTGGAACGGCAGCAGCACGCTGCGCAGCTGCGAGTACGGCCGCTTCGCGCCCTTCGCAGCGACCGCCAGCCGGCCCTGCTCGCGCGTGAACAGATCGAGGATCAGGCTCGATTCGCTCCAGTCGTAGCGGTGCAGCACATAGGCCGCGAGCGGCCCGCGCGTGGCCGGCGCGGCGCGCGACGTGCTCACTCGTAGCCGTAGGACCGCAGATGCGCTTCGTCGTCGGCCCAGCCCGAGCGCACCTTGACCCACAGCTCGAGGAACACCTTCGCGTCCATCAGGGTCTCGAGCTCCTGGCGTGCCTCGGAGCCGATGCGCTTGAGGCGCTCGCCGCCATTGCCGATCACGATGCCCTTGTGGGAGTCGCGCTCGACCACGATGCTGGCCGAGATGCGTCGCAGGTTGCCTTCTTCCTTGAACTCGTCGATCACCACCGTCGACGTGTAGGGCAGCTCGTCGCCGGTCAGGCGAAACAGCTTCTCGCGGATGATCTCGCTGGCGAGGAACTTCTCGCTGCGGTCGGTCAGCGCGTCTTCGTCGTGGAACCACGGCTGCTCGGGCAGGTAGGGCTTGACGATGCCGAGCAGGCGCTGCACGTCGGCCTCTTTCTTGGCCGACAGCGGCACGAATTCGGCGAACGCGTGGCGCTCCTGCATGCCCTTGAGCCAGGGCGCGAGGTCGGATCGGCGCACCACGGTATCGAGCTTGTTGGCGATCAGGAACACCGGCTTGCCGCTGCCCTGCATCAGCGCCAGCACCTTCGCATCATCGAGCCCGAAACGGCCCGCCTCGACCACGAACAGCACCACGTCGACATCGGCCAGCACGCCGGTCACGGTGCGGTTCAAGGTGCGGTTCAGCGCGGCGCTGTGCTTGGTCTGGAAGCCGGGGGTGTCGACGAACACGAACTGCGCCTCGTCGACAGTGCGGATGCCGGTGATGCGGTGCCGCGTGGTCTGCGCCTTGGCCGAGGTGATGCTGACTTTCTGGCCGACCAGGGCATTCAGCAGCGTCGACTTGCCGACATTCGGCCGCCCGACGATCGCGACCAGGCCGCAGCGCTGCGCCACGGGCGATGTCGGGTCGGCGGCAGGGGGCGACGCGCTCATCGGCTGATCGGGTTCACGACTGCAGCGGCCCGCCCGGCTTGTCGATGACCTTCAGCGCATCGAGCATCCGGCGCGCGGCCTCCTGCTCGGCGACGCGGCGCGAGCGCCCCTCGCCGGATTCGAGCAGGCTCAGCGCCGGCACCTCGCATTCGACCTCGAAGGTCTGCGCATGCGCCTGACCGCGGGTCGCGCTGATGCGATACGTGGGCACCGGCAGGCGGCGCGCCTGCAGCCATTCCTGCAGCTCGGTCTTGGCATCCTTGGTCCAGCTGGTCAGGTCGGTGGTCGCGATGACCTCGCCGAACAGGCCGGTGACCACGGTGCGCGCGGCGTCGAAGCCGCCGTCGAGGAAGGTCGCGCCGATGAGCGCCTCGAGCGCGTCGGCCAGGATCGACGCGCGCTGCGCGCCGCCGCCGCGGGCCTCGCCTTCGCCCAGGTGCAGCACGTCTGGCAGCGCGATCTGCAGGGCCACCCGATGCAGCGTCTCCTCGCGCACGAGGTGGGCACGCACTCGCGTCAGGTCGCCTTCGTCGGAGCCGGCGAACCGGTCGAACAGCAGCCCCGAGATGACCAGGCTGAGTACCGCATCGCCCAGAAACTCGAGGCGCTCATTGTGGTCGGCGCCGAAACTGCGGTGGGTCAGCGCGCGGGTCAGGAGCCGGGCATCGGAAAACCGGTGGCCGATGCGCCGTTGCAATACGTCGAGGCGGGAATCCATGCGAAAACTGCAGCTGGCGATGAGCCTCCTATTTGGAGCGCCCTTCGTACTTGATCAAGAGGTAGACCGGCTTCATCAACTCGATTTCCTTGTCGTAGGCAAAGCTGATCACGACCTTGTCGTTTTCTTTGGTGATCGTCAAGTCCTTTGCCGAGATCGACGAGATCGAGTATTCGATGGTCTTGGTCTTCTCGAACGCGGCGCGGATCTCGGGCACGGTGCTTCCGCCTTCATGGGCGATCTTGTTGACGGCTTTCTGGATCGTGAAGTACTCGTTCATCGTGGGCAGCACCCGCATGCCGATGAGCGCGAAGAAGCCGATCAGGATCGCCCAGAACAGCAGCCCGAACAGCGTGATGCCGCGTTGCCGGCCCCGCGTCGACCGGCTTGCCGCGGCGCGCCGCTGCGGGGGGTACTCAAGCGTCATCTTCGAATGCTCCTGTCGCTGCACACCGTTCACTGGAACCCGCCGATGCGCTTCAAGTTGCCGAAATTCATCCACACCCAGAATGCCTTGCCGACGATGTTCTCGTCGGGCACGAAGCCCCAGAAGCGCGAGTCCTGCGAATTGTCGCGGTTGTCGCCCATCATGAAGTAGTGGCCCGGCGGCACCTTGCAGGTCAGGCCCTCGGCACTGTAGCGGCAGTTCTCTCGAAACGGGAACGTGATCTTGTCTTCGGGGCCGTAGAACGGCTGGCTGCGAGGGTTCAGCAGGATGCGGTGCTCGACGTCGCCAAGCTTCTCCTTGAACTCGGGGAAATACTGGCGCTGGTCTTCGTCGTAGAAGCCCGGCGGTGGGATCTGCTCGAGCGGCACCTTCGCGCCATTGAGGTACAGCTGCTGCTCGCGGAACGAGACTTCGTCGCCCGGCACGCCGACCACGCGCTTGATGTAGTCGATGCTGGTGTCCTTCGGGTAGCGGAAGACCATCACGTCGCCGCGCTGCGGATCGTGGTTGGCGATGATCTTCTTGTTGATCACCGGCAGGCGCACGCCGTAGTGGTACTTGTTGACGAGGATCAGGTCACCCACCAGCAGGGTCGGGATCATCGAACCACTCGGAATCTTGAACGGCTCGAACAGAAACGAGCGCAGCAGGAACACGACCAGGATCACCGGGAACAGGCCTGCCGTCCAGTCAAGCCACCAGGGCTGCATCAGCAGCGTTTCGCGCGCCTGCACGACGTCGCTGTCGATCTGCGTGATGCCCTGCTTGGCCAGCCGCTCGCGGCGCTCGCGATCCTGCTGATCGAGCGTGGCGGCGGCAACCGCGCGGCGCGGCGCGAAGAAGAAGCGCTCGGCCAGCCAATAGGCGAAGGTGACGACGGTCAGGATCAGCAGCAGCAGCGAGAAGTTTCCGCTCCACTTGCCGAAGTACCAACCACTGAGATAGACCGCGAGCAGGCCATAGAGCAAACCGGTCAGTGCACCCATCAGTCTTCCACTTGGAGGATGGCCAGAAATGCTTCTTGCGGCACCTCGACCGAGCCGATCTGCTTCATCCGCTTCTTGCCGGCCTTTTGTTTTTCGAGCAGCTTGCGCTTGCGGGTGATGTCGCCGCCGTAGCACTTGGCGATCACGTTCTTGCGCAGTGCCTTGATTGTCTCACGCGCGATGATGTTGGCCCCGATCGCGGCCTGGATCGCGACGTCGTACTGCTGGCGCGAAATCAGCTCGCGCATCTTCGCGACGACCGCACGGCTTCGATACTGGCTCTGGCTGCGGTGCACGATGATCGACAGCGCATCGACCTTGTCGCCGTTGAGCAGAATGTCGACCTTCACGACATCGGCGGCGCGGTATTCCTTGAACTCGTAGTCCATCGACGCGTAGCCGCGCGACACGCTCTTGAGCTTGTCGAAGAAGTCCAGAACGATCTCGGCCAGCGGCATCTCGTAGGTCAGCATCAC
>Ga0207648_10002302_pt1 | contig 20634 bp, 16 predicted proteins | sample KBSMisM32_FD_184310 | JGI IMG/M metagenome (GOLD analysis project Ga0207648, IMG submission 184310) | Miscanthus rhizosphere microbial communities from Kellogg Biological Station, Michigan, USA - KBS Miscanthus M3-2 (SPAdes) (version 2) | ecosystem: Host-associated > Plants > Roots >...
CGCATCGGCGCGCCTTTCCGATCCGGACTAAACCGCTCGAGTAGGTAGTTGCGCAGCGTGTGGACCGAATGTTCGGACGTATCAACGATCTGATCTGCAAGCGACCGAATGCGCGCCATTGCCGCTCGTTCGGCACGAATCGCAGCCAGTAATCCCTGACCATTGTCCGCAGGATGTGGTCTACGCGTTTCGCTGAAGCGTCGCTGTAATGTTTCGTCCGACGCTTCGAAGAAAAGCACGTGTACTTTCCATCCGCCTTTGCGCAAAGCGCGAAGTTGTTTTGCGAAATCTGCCAGGAAGTCGCGTTCCCGGATATCGATCACAAGTGCAGCCTGGCGAATGTTCTTTTCTTCTTCGTCAGACGTCACGAGTCGCGCAAACGTCTCAAGCATCGTGGTGGGAAGATTGTCGATGCAGAAGTAGCCGAGATCCTGAAAGGCATTGGTTGCGGAAGACATGCCGGACCCGCTCAGGCCGGTAATGATGACGATATCAGGTGAAGTTGAATCGGGTGACGACTTGGTTGTCTTTTTGCGGGCCATTTATGGCTGCATTAATAGATCACAGATCGGGAAGAACGGCTTGTGCGCACAGTCGCCTATAAACAGTTTACGTCACGGTTCTATCAATCCATAGTTTCCGTCTTTACGTTTATAAAGCACTCCGAGTCGTTCCGTATCAGCATCACGGAATACAAGAAACTGATCAGATTCACCCGATAGGCGAAGCGCAGCTTCTTCAGCAGTCATTGGCTTAACAGAGTAACGACGTGCTGCAATGATACGCGGCGGTGTTGGCGTAGCTTCCAGATGACCATCCGGTTCAGGAGCTACGCGCGCAGTAGGTCGCGCGCCCTGCTTGCGATCAATGATCTTCTTTTTCAGTTTTAGTGCTTGCTTTTCAATCTTGGCCATAGCGCGCGTCAATGCCATGTACATATCGGCATTGGTGTCTTTGGCAGTCAACGTGTGATCGCGCCAGTAGACAATGATCTCGCCGATTTGACGGTTCTTTTCGACATCTATGATTACGTGGGTTCTAAGGGTGGAGTCGTTGAAAATATGATCGAGTTTTTTGAAGTGTTCCTCTACGTGACGACGAATGGGGGGCGACACATCGACGTGCCGGCCCGTGTACTCAAATTTCATCAGTGACCTTCCTCCTGGAACGACCAGCGATAGCACGACCTTGGCGAGTCAGAAGAATGACACGCTGAGTGCTATTGCAATTTGATTAGTACAGCTGAAATCTCAGTGTCGCTTTGCAGTGTCCTACACCACGGCGCGACGCTCGCGCGAGCCCGGAATAGACATCTGATCGCGATACTTCGCTACCGTGCGTCGCGATAACTTGATGCCATCTTTTGCCAGGATCTTCACGACCTGGTCATCCGTAATCGGATTGCGCGAATCTTCTTCTTCGATCAGTTTTTTGATTTGCAATTTTATGATCCGCGTCGAAATCTCTTCACCTTCTTCATTCAACATACCTTCGGTGAAGAACCGGCGTAACTCAATCACGCCTTGCGGAGTATGAGCGTACTTGCGATTCACTACGCGCGACACTGTCGACAGGTGCATGCCTATATCTTCGGCGATGTCTTTCAACATCATCGGTTTCAGGTGTTGCACGCCATGATCAAGAAAATCTTTTTGCCGGTTAACGATCGATTCGACGACTTTGTAGATCGTTTGGCGCCGGTGCTCGATGTTTCTCAAAAGATCGACAGCCGAACGCATCTTTTCGCGAATGAAACTCTTCGTCTCATTACTAACGGCACCCTGACTCAACATTGATTGATAATGCTGACTCACGCGCAGGCGCGGGCTACCATCGTCAGCAAAATAGATCACGTATTCTTCGTCGTTTTCATCAAGCTTTTCGATGTAAATCTCCGGCGTAATCAGTATCGGCTCTTCCGAGGAATAACGACGACCAGGATAGGGATCAAGTGTCCGGATAAATTGGACCTCGTTCAACAAGGTGTCGACCTCGATACCGATTTGCTTCGACAGATGCGGCAGCTTGTGCTGCTGAAGCTCGTTAAGATGGTCGTTGATCAATCTCGTAGCCAGTCGATCAGTTTCACCCCGAACTTCAAGTTGGACTAAGAGACACTCTTTGACATCGCGTGCGCCGCAACCTACAGGGTCGAGGCGCATCACGGTTTGCCGAGCTTGCTCGACCAGTTCCTCAGGCCAGGGGCCCATCGCGGCGATCTCTTCGTTCGTCGCGTTCAATCGGCCGTCCGCATTTAAATTACCGATTACAGCTATCGCCGCATCACAGACCTCCTCACCGATCGGACTCATGTGCAATTGCCATTCGAGGTGATCAGCTAATGAGGGGGGACGCGTCAGGAACTGCTCGAAGGTTGGCCCATCTTCCTTGTACTCGATCTCTTGAGTCTTATATCCCGGATCAAGATAGTCTTGAAACTCGCGACCGAAATCGATCTCTTCAAATGCATCGCGAGTTTCACTCGCGCCAGCTTCGTCGGTCCCGGCTTCAACAACGCCTTCATCTCCGCCGTCACCATCGAAGGATTCGGAGTATTCGCCTTCGATCGTTGAAGAAACAGCATCGACAACATCCGGATCACCGGAGCCATTTGACGACGGGCTGCCCATCTCCATGTCAGGAGCGGCTGGCGCTGCAGTTTCAGTCGATTCAAATGGCGTTTCGGAATCTGAACTCGCGAGGTGATCGAGGATTTTTTCCGCAAGCTCACCAACCTCTTCCTGGCTCGGCACCTCTTCGAGAACCGGATTCTCCAACAGCTGCTGCTGAATCAGGTCCGTCAACTCAAGAGACGTCATCTGGAGCATCTCAATCCGCTGACGGAGTTGGGGCGTTAGAACGAGGCGTTGGGAGAGGCTGGTAGTTAGTTTTAAAGACATTCGTTAGAGCAGTATTTACTTTTGCTTATTGTGCGCTTGAATGCGCCGCTAGATTATAACCGATCAGCGGGGGTTTTGCGGGGGTCTTCACATTCTGAATTTTTCGCCCAGATATAGGCGTCGAACTTCCGCATCTTCTGTCAAGTCCATGGGCTTACCTGAGCGGAAGATGCGCCCTTCGGCCATTATGTAGGCCCGGTCCGTTACTCCTAGAGTTTCGCGCACGTTGTGGTCTGTGATCAAAATGCCGATGCCACGATTCCGCAAATAAAGTATGACATTTTGAATATCGTCAACCGCCTTCGGATCGATTCCCGCGAATGGTTCATCGAGCAGAATGTATTGGGGTTCGGTTGCAAGTGCGCGTGCGATCTCAGTGCGTCTGCGTTCGCCTCCGGACAGCGCATCGCCCCGCGTGTTTCTCACGTGGCCAATGCCGAACTCCTCCAACAATTCCTCCAGCCGCTTCAACTGTTCGCGCCGTCGCAGACCCATCGTCTCGAGCACAGCCAAGATATTTTGCGCTGCTGTCATCCTGCGAAACACGGATGGCTCCTGCGGCAGGTAACCAATGCCTAAACGGGCACGCAGATACATTGGTAGCTTCGTAAGATCAGTTGCTCCTAATTCGACTGTTCCAGAATCCGGTCGCTCCAGACCGACAATCATATAGAACGTGGTCGTCTTTCCTGCTCCGTTTGCACCAAGCAGTCCCACCACTTCTCCGGTGTTCACTTGGAGGGTGACGTCGTCAACAACTCTGCGTTTGCCGTAGTGCTTTACGAGGCGTGTTGTTCGAAGCGAGTTTGCTGAATTTGGTGATGGTGAGGTTGACGGAATTACGTCTGGTTTTGCTTCCGCCTTTTTTTCGATCTGAAATTCTTCCGTTCGCACCATATGGAATCGGCGACTTAAGGCTTCTTAATCTTGTGCGAAGATCTCACTCGACCTGGTGACAATGGTCCACGCGTGTCGTCGGCAATCACTTTATTATCTCGAATATTTACCGTCAATCTCGCGCCTTCAGTATTTCCCTGTTCGGTGTCGTCTACGCGAGCGGGATTGCCTTTCAGAACCGCTATTTCATCGGCTGCAGTATATTGGATCCAGTCGCCTGTTCCCTTTCGATTGGGTTGAGTGAGAACGACATTGCGCTCAGCGATCGTCTTGTCCATGTCATTCGTATCGTGCATTAGATAAGCGTCGGCGACACCGGCAGTTATCCGATCGGGTCCTTGTTTTATATCGACGTTCCCTTCGTAGTGAATGGTTCGGTTTGGATCCGAGTACTTCAACGAATCGGCTGAAGCAAACACGGGAACAACCACTGAGTTGCCGTCAATTTTACGCTTCGAATTGTAGATGCCGGTCTGAACGTGCCCACTTGCATCCATCGTTTTGTCGTTCATGTAAAGATTCAATTTGTCGCTACGCACAAAATTATCATCCTGCCAGGCTCGAGCATTACCGGTATAGGTGGCAAGACCCGTTTCATGATGAAACTCTGCACGATCGCTAACGATGTAAACAGGACTTTTTACTTTTGAGAACGGCGTAGCGCCATTTGTTTGTTCCTGGCTGTAATAGGTCGACGCAGTTCGTCCACGACTGTACGACACCTTATTCGCGAGATCAGAATCCAGCTCAACGGCTTTGGTCCGCCCACGTGAGTCCCACACGGTTGGCTCACCACCACGAAGCCTGACGGTCTGATCCTTAGCAGTATATGAAACTGTCGCAGCGATTCCGTTTCGATCGTTCTCATTAAACTTCGCGTCGCCTTGTGCATCGAAGCGTTCGATGTCCTGGGTATCAGGAATGAACACCGCAGTCATCGTTTGGGAAGTCAACGTACGCGTTCCTCGTTTTGGGTTCGGCTGGACCGGATCAATCACTGCTTTAGCGCCGGAAGTAGCATTACATACTTTCGTCAGATTCCCTGACGGAAAGAACTCGCAGTTGAAGTACGGAGCTGTAACTGTCTTTCTATCACTCGCACTACTGCGGTCCAACGGGTCCACAAATAGTTCTGCGTTGCCGTTAGCTTCCGCCTTTTCCAGATCCTGGCCCGAGCTTCGCCAAAAGAGTTTCACTTGATCGGCAGTCAAACGCTTATTGGCCGCACGTGGATCGTTGGCCTTAGACTTGGGCGCAGACATCGTAATCACTGAGCGACCCGTAGCATCCAACTGCTTCAGCACGCTCTGATTGTTCTGTGCTTGAAACTTAACTTCAATGGAGTTGGCGCCTGACCACTCGACGTCCGAGTCGGCATTCAGAGTTCTTCCCTTCACATCCTGCCAGGCAACGGCGGATTCGAGCTTCTGATCCTTGTCGAGGTAAAAGTCCATATTGAACGAGTGAACCTCAGCAGAGTGACCAGGTTCCATTGTACGGAGATAGGCATTGCCACGAAGCTCACACTTTTGCAGTTGCTTCTCTTTGCTGAGCAGGGCGTAAAGCGTATCGCCACTCATCACACTCGTTTCCTGCTCCGCCGTTACGCCACCGGAAAAAGTTAGCTTCATCGAATCCTGTTCGAACAGCGCTTGCGCCGACTTAATCGTAACCGGCTTCGACCTGGGAGAAGCCTTTGCGTTTGCGTCAGTACCAGCGTGTGGAACAACAGTTATCTCAACGTCCTTTTTCAACTGCAGTCGATGCGTCTTCTGTTCTAGGACTGCACCGACAGATCGCCCGGAGATGTTCACTCTTTCAAACGTTATCGGACTGTCAGTTTGCGCCACCTCGCTATTCCGATCGAGTGCAAGCTCCTCCGTCGCAACTTTCAACTTGTCCTTGGTTTCGATTCTGACGTTGCCTACAAAGGAAATGACGTCTGTGCTCGGTTGATAAATCGCACGTGTCGCTGAGATTTGATCCGGCACGTTTCCGGAAGCCGGATAGACCCCAACGCTTACATTCTCAAGCTCGTGATGACTATCTGAAAACGTGATGTCCTTCGAAGCTTTCACGAGTAGATACGAACCATCCTGCTTGGTCATTCGCTGCTCATAACCCTCGACGATACCAGTCACATCTTTTGAGAGTTCAGCAGGCTTTTTCGACAGCACAAACTTGTCTCTATTGCGCAGTTTGTAATAGGAGACGCCCACGAATCCGACACCAGCGGCAAGCAGCACAAACGCAGTGATACGGGCCACGAGTGGAACTCGCGCTCGGAGTCCAATTCCGAAGGCTCGTCTTCTGGTTACTTCTTGCATATATCTTGTGCTTGGTGCTTTTTCCCTCTAATCACCTGGTAGACCTTCAGCAAACCAACAAAGTACAAAGCTCAAAGCACTAAGCTCACTGTTGTCTCAAGTCCGCCACATTCAACTGCACTTTAATCTCATCGTTCCAAACGCTCGTCTCTATTGTATAGGCCAGTTCGATGCTTCCTTTTAACTCGGGCGTTTGCTGTCCCGGCTCAATGCAGTTCCACCAGAGTGCTTCGAGTGGTCTATTATTAGCTCCGGCAAGTCGCATCTTCAGGTGTCGATCTTTCATCACAACAGGCTCTGATACTAGCCGAAGTCCCCTCGAGCAAAACACTGGTCGAGTATTCCCTGCTCCGTAAGGTTCCATCGACTGAAGTTCTCTTGTCAGACCAAACGTGACGTCTTCTGCTCTCAACTCCATATCGATTGTCACCGACGGTTCAAGATCATCGGCAGTTAAGCAGGAAGCTGCATGCTGATTCAGCCGTTCTCTCAACTGGTCGATGCGCTCCGGTCTGATTGTGACCCCAGCCGCGTGCGAATGACCACCAAACTTCTCAAACAAATCAGCGCAACTGGTCAAGCCATCCAGCAAATGGTACGCGGCAATACTCCGCCCGGAACCATGAGCGACGTTACCCTCAATCGAAAACACGACGCACGGCCGGTTGATGCGTTCGGCGATCTTCGACGCTGCGATACCAATCACACCTCGATGCCAACCCTCACCTGCGATAACAGCAACATGGGAACCCGGCTTTCCGTTGTCCGCCAACTCCGCAACAGCCAGATCGATGATTTGCTGCTGAACGACCTTACGCTCCTCATTGCGAGTATCCAGATGTATTGCCAATCGGCGCGCTTCTTCCGTGTCACGAGTGTCAAACAACTCAACGACTGCCTTCGCCGCATCCATTCGTCCAGCGGCATTGATTCGGGGTCCCAAGCGAAAACCCAAATCGTATGCTGTCATGCCCTTGCCATCTCCGCAACCAGCCACCTCCATCAGTGCGCGCAGACCCGGATTTCGCGCTTTTGCGAGGTCCTTTAGTCCTAACGCCACAATTGCCCGGTTCTCACCGACCAGTTTCGCGACATCAGCTACAGTCCCAATTGCCACAATCTTCATGAACGCAGCAACCTGCGATTCACGGCCGCGTTCGCGGAATAATGCATGAACTAATTTGAAGGCGACGCCGACGCCAGCCAGATGCTTGTCCGGGTAATTACAACCAACCTGATTTGGATTCAAGACGGCAAGAGCGGGTGGTGATCCATGGTCTCCATCCGGCAAGTGATGGTCGGTGATAATTACATCGAGACCATTGTCGCGCGCCCAATAAAGAGGTTCGTGAGCGCGTATGCCGCAGTCAACGCTCACAACTAACTTGTAGCCTTCGTTTCGCGCACGCTCCAAAGCAGCTTGCTGGATACCGTAGCCTTCGGTAAATCGATGCGGAACGTGGAAGCCGGTTTGAGCGCCCAATAGTTTCAGGGCCCGTAACAAGACTGCTGTACCGGTTGTTCCATCGACGTCATAGTCGCCATAGATCAGTATCGGCTCTTGGTTGTCGATCGCTTGTTCCAAACGGGCGACAGCTTCCCGCATTCCGAGCATGAGAAAAGGTTCGTGGATCTGTTTGTTGTTTGGAGTAAGAAACGACCGCGCGGACGACGCATCGTCGTATCCGCGGGAAATTAGCAAAGCAGCCAGGATTGGTGAGACACCCAGAACGCGTGCGAGCGAGGCAGCTTGAGCAGCGTCCTGCCTACGCACGATCCAGCGTTTGGCTTTAATCAATTTGTCATGAGTCTTTCAGTTATTCGGCAAACCAGCCGTCGGCGTCCAGCAGCTTAACACCAATTCGCTTTTTGCCGTCGAGCTCGTCGATCCATGCCCCGTTAACCTCAGCCTCAAGAGATCCGCCAAATGGCGGGACTAACTTGAGAACAGTTCCAACTGAGATATCGACATCGATCAGCAATGTCGCTCCCCCACGACTAATCTTGGTCGCCGTTGCTTTACTTTGGAACTGTTGGCCGTTGCTATCTGTTCCTTCGACGTCTAGCGGGAATTCTACAGGAACGCGCGGGCTTCTAGGTCGCTGTGAGGAAGTAACGTTTCGAGATTCATTCTCGTTCATTCAAATCACCGCCCTTAAGTATTTGGCTATCGAGTCGGGCAGCCTGTAGGCGCCGGAGAGGATCGAGGCGAAAGTAGTTTACCGAGTTGATTCCGGATTGCCAACAGTTGTGATTGCAGATTTGGTATCCGATCAGCTTTAGAGCCTCTTGCACAAGAACAACGCGCGGTCAAAGTGATGCCAGCGCATTTTGGTGTCAACGACAAGCTAAAGCATATCGGACATTTCAGATGTTCGCCGAAAAATACCCTGCCGATAATGCCGCCAGAATCAGTCCACCAACAATCACTCGATAGATGATGAACACGCCTGTTGAGTGAGTGCGGAGGAACCGTAATAGAAACCAGATTGACGCATACCCAACAATGCCCGACACGATCGTCGCAACTGCTAACGACCCATAGCTTCCCGCAGGGATTTTAGTCACCGCTTCCTTCAACTCTAACAGTCCGCTTGCCGCGATAGCAGGAATTGAAAGGAGAAACGAAAACCTCGCCGCCGTCTCACGGGTCTCACCAGCAAAAAGGCCGGCCATAATGGTCGAGCCTGAGCGACTCGAACCAGGTATCAGAGCCAGGACTTGTGCGGAGCCAACTGCCAGCGCATCGCCGATGCCAAGTTGCTTCATGTCACGAGCTCGTTTACCAACCAACTCAGCAATCGCCAGCAGCGCCGCCACGACAATCATCATCGTAGCGATAACCCAGAGGTTCTTCGTGAACGTTCCTTCGATCACTTTCTTGAGCAGTAGACCAAAGATGCCAACCGGAAGCGATCCAATGATCACCAACCAACCCAACCACGCATCGTGCGAAAGTTTCGGTTCGCCAGGTTTAGTCGATCCACTCACTAATGCGAGATGATCTCCAACAAAGGCACGAAGGATCTTAATGATGTCGGGGGCGAAATAGATCAACACCGCCAGCAAAGTGCCTAACTGAATTACGGCAATGGTTGCTGTTGTTTGTTGAGCCTGAAGAGTTTTGTTCATTCCGCCGTAGAGATTTACCAGGCGCGCTGCAAACACAAGGTGCGCCGTCGAACTAACGGGAATGAATTCAGTAAGGCCCTGCACGAGGCCAAGGATAATGGCTTGAAGGATAGTCATGGCAAACGGGATCTTTTATTTGGGTATCTGAACTTTGACCTTTGTACTTTGTTTCATAAACGCCGGGCCCATTTTAATCAAGCACCGGGACACAAACGAACAAAGTACAAAGCACCAAATACTAAGCTCGTCTTACTCCCTATATGAACTCCTTGCCGCAATCCGATCGTACATGAAAGTCGGCATGATTAAGCCCAGGCGAACAATACTGGCGAGTTGCCAAGGAAAGGCGTAACTCTTTTTTCGTTTCTCAATCGCCTTGATGATTTTTGCCACCGCGTGATCAAGTTCCATTAGAAACGGCATGGTCGCTTCGCGTCCTGCCGTCAGCGGCGTCTTGATGAAACCCGGGTGAATGATAGTTACAGAGACTCCTGAGTTTCTGAGATCAATTCTCAACGTTTCAAAGAAACTGCTTAGAGCCGCCTTGCTCGAACAATAAGCTGCTGATTTTGGTATTCCGCGATAAGCAGCCAAACTCGAAATGGCCACCAGCTGTCCCTCACCTCGCTTCGCCATTTCAGGTAACACCGCGGTGACGCTATTTACTGCACCGAGCACGTTGACATTGAACAGATTGGCAACTGCGGCCGGCTGTAAATCTACGGCGTGACTAGCGCCACCGATTCCTGCGTTTGCAATCATTACATCGATGTAGCCAAACTCGCTTCTCAACTTATCAGCAGCACTTCTAATCGACTGAGCATCGTTAACGTCTGCTACCACAGCCAACGCACGACCGTTTTGCATCTTGATGTCGTCAACAATTTCGCCCAGCAGTTCGGCCCGACGCGCTACTAGCCCAACCACCGCTCCACGACGGGCTAGCTCCACAGCAACACCTCGGCCTATACCGGACGAAGCACCGGTGATCATCACTACTTTGTCTGTCCAGTTTGGCAAGGATAATCTTATGTCCGATATGCGTCTGTCTTGTCGTTGAGCTGAAGAAAAAATCAGCCACCGACAAAAGCGAATACCCGCTGATCTGATTCAACGGTTAAATCAGTTCGCATTCTTTCTTCTTGATCTGATTTCTTCTTAAACTCAACGACAAGCTGAAGCATATCGGACACTTACGCTCTAACAATCACAAACGTGATCACTGGTTTCGCGCCGGTGCGTTTCTGGATGAACCTCTTCAGTTCGACACGCAAATGTTCCTTCAATAGGGAGTCATCGTCCAATGTCTGACGTGAAGCTCCGGTGATCCCCGCAGCAACCACACGATTAGCATCATTCAAAAGAAAGTCCTGAAGTTGAGGAATCGTTTCCGCGTTGTTACCACCGATGTGGTTGATTCCGTTCGAGGCGCTGAGACCACGGACTCCTCTAGCAACTATTTGTGGGTCTTCGATAAGTTCGCCTGTTTCATCATCGATCGTAACGACAACCGTCACGCTACCTTCATAGGCGAGTTGTTTTCGTTGTCGAACCGTCTCGCTATGTATTTCTTCGAATCCCGTATCGTCAATAAATGTCCGGCCAATCTCGCGCTTATCGATGATAGCTGCACGTTCGCCATCAAGCTCCAATACATCACCATTCTCAATCAGGATAATGTTCTCTTCCGCGTAGCCAAGATGGTTCTTAACGAATTCCTTGTGGCGAAACAGCATTCGATATTCACCGTGAATAGGTACGACGAACTTTGGTCGCACCGCCTCAGTCATGATTCGAATGTCTTCCTGCGACGCATGTCCGCTTACGTGAACCAGCCGGCGCTTTTCTTCAATAATGTTTGCGCCTCGTTTGTAGATGAAGCCGATCATGCGCGAGATCACACGCTCATTGCCCGGAATGATGCGGGCTGACAAGACAACCGTGTCGCCTTCTTCGACCATGAGACCTTTGTAACTCTGCATCGCCATCTGCGATAAGGCTGCGCGCGTTTCACCCTGGGAACCAGTCACAAGAAACACGATCGAGTCGTCGCTCATCTCCTTTGTCTGGTTCAGCGAGACGAGTAGCCCGTCAGGGATATCGAGATAACCCAGACGGTCCGCAACGTCGAAGTTCTTCAGCATCGATCGGCCCAGCACACAAACACGGCGATTGAACTGCTGAGCAACGTCCAACACGATCTGTAGACGGTGAATCGATGAAGCGAAAGCGGCGACGATAATCCTGCCTTTTGCTTCGGCGAAGATTTCTTCGAACGCAGGAATGACTGCACGCTCAGACGGAGTGCGACCTGGCACGGTAGCGTTTGTCGAATCCGACAGCAGAGCCAACACACCTTCCTGCCCGTATCGTCTGAACGAGCGCAGATCTATCGGTTCACCAATCACCGGAGTCTCATCAACCTTGTAATCTCCAGTATGGATAATGGTCCCAACGGGAGTGCGTATGGCTAACGAGAAACAGTCGACGAGTGAGTGCGACACACGTATGAACTCGACCGAAAACGAACCGATCTCGACTACGTCGCGCGGTTCGACACGATGGAGCAACACGTCGCCGAGCAGGTCATGCTCTTCGAGTTTGCTTTCAGCAAGACCAGCAGTGAAGTGTGAACAGTAGACGGGAACGTTGAACTTCTTGAGCAGGTATGGAAGTGCGCCCAGATGATCCTCATGACCGTGCGTGAGCACGATCGCAGTGATGTCATCTTTATATTCGTCGAGAAACGAAAAGTTTGGAATGGAGACATCTACACCGTAGGCACTCTCCTCCGGAAAACCCATGCCGGCATCGAGAATAATCATCTCGTCGCCAAAGCGCACAGCCATACAATTCATTCCAAACTCGCCGATACCGCCGAGCGGAATGATCTCTAGAACACTACTCACTTTTGGTTGTTACTCTACTCTCGGGGAACCTTATGACCTTGAACACTGAATGCTAGCAGGTCTGATTAGGCTGGAAAGTATAGCACAAGGAGGGGCATGGTCTGTGTGACTTTGCTCTTAGAAACTCGAGAGTCCATGCGTTACCAATCACTTGGTCTTGTGGCTTTGCCACCTTCTGTCAATCGCTTTGTGGCTTTGCCACCTCCCGTGCGGAAAGCCCTCTGGCTTTCCGTGCGCTACTTAGAGAAGTGTGAGGCTTCGCCTCGGGCGGCTTAGCCGCCGAAAGAGTCGAGGGTTGCGCGGAAAGCCAGAGGCTTTCGCACGGGAAGCGGCAAAGCCGCATAGTCGTCCAACAGAATGAAGACAACAGAGCCAGACTTTTTTTTGGATCTTGCATCGTCGAGCTTTGACGCTGCACAATCTTGTTATGACAAAACTTCCTTCGATACTCGGCTTTATCCTTCTCTATTCGACGATGGCTTTCGCTGCAACCGCGACCATGCGTGTTGACTACTACCACACTGGCGACGCGTCGCATGAAGTCTTCAGTGTCGATAAAGTCAGCATTGAGTCACTTCCCTGGCCCGGTGATCCTTCACAGGCAATCGATACAAGCAACTTGGGAAAGTACTTTTTTGAAGTTCGCGACGCGCAGACAAAGAAAGTTCTTTACTCACGCGGCTTCGCCTCAATCTATGGGGAATGGGAAACGACAGACGAAGCCAAGACCGTTAACCGTACGTTTCAGGAGTCATTCCGCTTCCCTGCTCCAACAGTGCCTTTCAACATCGTGCTGAAAAAACGGGACGCGAAGAACGCGTTTCAGGAGATCTGGGCAACGTCAGTCGACCCTTCTGATCAGTTCATCGATCGATCAAAGCAAGTTGCGCCAGCTCCGGTCATTGCGATTCAGAAAACGGGTGATCCGGAAAAGAGGGTCGACTTCCTAATTCTGGGTGATGGTTACACCGCGGCGGAAGCAAACAAGTTTGAAGCTGATGCGAGACGCTTAACGGAAGTTTTGTTTTCGACATCGCCGTTCAAGGAAAACCGCAGGAGGTTCAATGTGTGGGCGATGAGTCCACCGGCAGGCGAATCCGGCATTTCCAGGCCATCAACTGGTCAGTATCGCGACAATCCGCTCGGCGCTACATACGATGCGTTTGGTTCGGAAAGATATGTGCTGACCTTTGACAACCATGCACTTCGCAAGGCTGCGCAATTTGCGCCGTATGAATTTATTGAAGTGCTCGCAAACAACAGGACTTACGGCGGTGGCGGGATCTTCAACTTGTATAGCACCGTTGCTTCCGACAATGCTTTTTCAAATTATGTTTTCGTGCATGAGTTTGGTCATCACTTCGCTGGACTCGCGGATGAGTACTACACGTCATCAGTCGCTTACGGATCGGCAACCGAGAAAGTTGAGCCATGGGAACCAAACGTGACTGCGCTGCTAAACGTTGCGAATTTGAAGTGGCGAACACTAGTCTCGCCTTTTGTGGACGTCACGCCGATTCCGACGCCATGGAACAAAGAAGAGTTTGAAAAGTACTCACGTGAGATCCAGGCTCGGCGAGTACAACTTCGGAAAGACAAACGTCCTGAAGAAGAAATGGAAGCTCTCTTCAAGGAAGAGCTAGCTCGCGAGCAAGAGATGTTCAAAGGCGAAAAGCATTTCAACCAGGTGGGCGCGTTTGAGGGTGCGATGTATGAAGCGCGCGGGTACTACCGACCGGAAGTGGACTGCATCATGTTTTCGCGCACAGATCACTTTTGCAAAGTCTGCCAGCGGGCGATTCAGAACATCATTCAGATGTATTCAAAGGATTAGCGAAGGCCAACTGCAGCTCGCAACTATTGCTTCAATTTGTTTTGGCGTTCCTGAATTGCTTCAAGTTCGGGGATTACTAATAGATCTTTTGGCCGTCCGGCCGCTCGTTTAGAAGCGATCAATTTGGCGATGTCTATAACTCGAAACTCGTAACCAAAGAGATCGTAGGTCAACGCTCCTTTGATCGCATCCTCGTAATAGCCAATTCCGAGCACTTCGCCGAGTAGATCGACGTTACCGATGGTTGTGGAAAAGGTGAAGTTTAAGCCGCGACGAAGAGTTTCCGAATCCATGATAAACGGAATCTCTGCCGGGGCATTTCGAAGCCGGGCGTTTACCGATTTGAGTGCGGTAGCAAGAGCCTCAAGGTTGCTTGGATTTCGGGCATAACAGACATCGAGATCGGTTGTTGGAATTTCAGATCCGTGCAACGTTGCAGCAACCGCTCCATCTATTCCGCACTCGATACTGAAGGAACCAAGAAGGCGGGCTTGCTTCTCAATAGTGAATTCAATCTCGTTGCTCAGATCTGTCATCAGTTGGGATACCGTGACTTAGCAGTTTAGCGTTCGCTCTCAGTTTGGCAATGCCCGCAATGTGATTATCGAGCTTCCGAACTCGCTGTTCCGGAGTCAGTCTTAGATTCTGAAGGGTCAGGGTGAGATCGATCCCAAACTCAACCGCGCGCGCTGCGGCGGAACCGGGTGGTGGATTGAGGAAGTAGTCGTCGGCTTCTTGCCGCATATTCGAAGTATAGCACCTTGGTCTGAGTCCTCGAGGTAATTGGTTTGCGGCTTTGCCGCCTCCCGTGCGGAAAGCCTCCGGCTTTCCGGCCCGACACAAAACACGATTGAGGCTCTGCCTCCAATCGTACGAAATGCCTTAGGCTTTTCAAATCAGCAACCAAAAGAACGGAGGCGGAGCCTCGATCATTTATATAGGCACCCCGGAAAGCCGGAGGCTTTCCGCACGGGAGGCGGCACAGCCGCAGATCCTTGCTATCATGCGCAGCGCTTTGTAGACACTCCGCAAAGGATCTCTTCATGCCGTTCGCGCTGAAAACCATTCTTGTCTGCTTTCTTCTCATGTCCTTCGCTTCTGATGCGGAAATAAACGCAACCCTTCCAGTCGCCCCTTTAAAACTGACCCCTCACCGAATCACGCTCGACAATGGAAGATCATTCACTTTGAATCTTCTGGAAGAGTTCGAAATCACTCCAGCAGTTCAAGGCTTGAAGCGTGTGCGTTTCATGGCGAAGAGTCCAGACAATCGCATCTTTGTCACCGACATGTATGACCTCACCGACAACAGAAAAGGCGTTGTCTACATCCTCGACGAATTCGATCCAGCAGCTAAGCGTTTCAATAAAGTCACCAAATTCATGAGTGGATTGCGCAACCCCAATAGTGTTGCGTTCTACACTGCCAACGATGGAACACAGTGGTTCTATCTGGCGCTTACCGATCGCCTTGTTCGCTACCGCTATGAGAACGGCTCAACAAAGCCCACGGGCGAGCCCCAAGTTCTTGCCACGTTTCCCGATTACGGTTTGTCTTACAAGTACGGCGGCTGGCACCTCACGCGAACAATCGCTGTAGGACCAAACAACAAGATCTATGTCTCGGTGGGCAGCAGTTGTAATGCTTGCGAAGAAAAGGAAGACGTCCGGGCGAGCGTGCTCGAGATGGATCCTGACGGAAAGAACAAGCGACACTTCGCTCACGGGCTGCGAAACGCAGTTGGTCTTCGCTGGGTCGATGGTCAACTCTTTGTTACCAACATGGGAGCTGATCACCTGGGCTTAGATAAGCCAGACGACACGATGGGCGTAATCAAGGACAGCACTAATTATGGCTGGCCCTACTGTTTTCAATCGGGAACAAGAATCTATGTAGATCAAAAGTACAATCCAGGAAGTTCGAAGTTCGACTGCAAACAGTCTCCTGCGCTCGCCGTTGGGTTAGGCGGCCACACAGCGCCTCTCGGTCTTGAGTATTTCGACGCGAGTAACGGCCAGGAACTAAGTCGCGCATTCCTCGTCGCCTTGCATGGATCAACAAACAAACGAATCGGACGTGGTTACAAAGTAGTACGACTCGCTACCCGAACTTCGAAACCCGAGGACTTCATAACTGGCTTTCTCGTTAATGGCGTTGTGAATGGTCGTCCCTGTGACATATTCAGTTTTGGCCGTAACTCGTTTCTACTTACTGACGATAAAGCTGGCGTCGTGTATTACGTTTACAAGAAGATGTAGATAAGTAACTCGGTGCAGTAGCCCGACTGTCAAGGAGGGCTCGCTGCCGAGTGCAATCACATCAATGAGCCCTCCTTGACAGTCGGGCTACTGCACCGGGCTACTGCACCGGGCTACTGCACCGGTTCTCAAACTTGCGCTAGAATACGCGCCAGCCATTAGTCCAACCCGTTTTACCGAAAGGAATTCTCCATGCGAATCCGTATCTCGCTCCTTCTGGTCACTCTTGTCGTCTTTGCAGTTCCCGCTACCGCTCAAAAGCGCAGCATAACTGAAAAGGATCTATTCAACTTCGTTTGGATCGGCGATCCACAGGTTTCGCCCGATGGTTCGCGCGTCGCCTTCGTCCGAGTCACCGTCAGCGATCGAAAGGACAACTACAACACTTCGATCTGGACAGTGATGACAGCAACTGGTGAAGCACGACAGATGACCAGCGGAATTCGCGATTCGTCGCCACGTTGGTCACCGGATGGAAAGTATTTGTGCTTTGTTCGCGTGACGGAGAAAGACGGTCGACCGGACGCACCGCAACTGTTTATGTTGTCGATGGCAGGCGGTGAGGCATTCCAATTCACTTCCCTGCCGCGCGGCGCGGGTGGTCAGCAATGGTCGCCTGACGGCAAAACGATTTCCTTCTACAACGGCGCGACGGCTGAAGAGTTAGCGAAGGCCGCACCAAAAGCTCCCGCCACGCCGACGCCGAGCCCAAGTGCGAGTCCGAAACCTGAAGAACGTGAATCGGACGTTCGCGTAATCACTCGCGCAGTGTATCGGTCTAATGGCGCTGGCTATGTCGACAACAAGCACCCTTCACATATCTGGATAGTAGCAGCGCCCAAAACCGGCGATGAGAAGGTCACGCCAAAACAATTGACTAGTGGCAGGTATGACGATGGCAACGTGACCTGGGCGAGGGACAACGGCTCGCTTTATTTTGTCTCGGATCACAGCGAAGAGCCATACTACGATTTGCCGAGCACCGACATCTATAAGATCTCCGTCTCGGGCGGCGAAGCGACCAAGCTAACCACGCTCGACATGAACACCGGACAGCTTTCTGTCAGTCCCGATGGAAAGCGATTCGCCTTTTATGGCTCGTTAGGCAAACCGATTCAATCCTACACAGAACCCGACCTTTGGGTTATGGACATTGCTCCAAACGGACAACCGAAAAACCTAACGAAGGATTTTGGCTTCGATGTAGGCTCCGGAGTTGGTGGCGATAACACAAGTCCACGTGGCGGCGGCGGCAATCCACCGATTTGGTCTGGTGACGGCAAAAGAATCTATGCCACGTTTGCCAAAGAAGGAAAAGCGAATGTTGGCGCCTTCGATGCAACAACTGGTAGGGAAACAGATCTGACATCTGGTAACCAGGCCGTTGTCAGTGTTCGCTCAGTTCCAGACGCGTCGAAGTTTGCTCTTCTAATCTCGACACCAACGCGTATCGGTGATTTGTATTGGTTGGACGGAACTTCAGGAACTCCGAAGCAACTGACCCACGTCAACGATGAACTCTTCGGGAAATTGAATCTCACAGAACCGGAAGAGATTTGGTATACAAGTTTCGACGGTAAGAAAGTACAGACATGGGTTCAGAAACCACCTGACTTTGATCCAAACAAGAAGTATCCGTTGATCCTCAATATCCATGGAGGACCACACGCGGCTTATGGCTACATCTTCGATCACGAGTTCCAGTGGATGGCGGCGAAGGGTTATGTAGTTCTTTATCCGAATCCGCGCGGCAGCACTAGCTACGGGCAGGAGTTTGGCAACATCATTCAATATCACTACCCAGGTGACGACTACAAAGACTTGATGGCTGGAGTTGATGAAGTCTTGAAACGAGGCTACATCGACGACAAACGTCTAGGCGTAACCGGAGGAAGCGGCGGTGGTCTTCTAACCAACTGGACAATCACTCAGACGACGCGTTTTGCGGCGGCCGTGTCTCAACGCGACATTTCCGACTGGGCTGATTTCTGGTACACGGCTGATTTCACTCTATTCCAACCTTCATGGTTCAAAGCGCCGCCGTTTGAAGATCCGGAAGACTACAAAGCTCGCTCACCAATCACCTACATCACTAAAGTGCAGACACCGCTCATGCTGATCCTCGGCGAAACGGACTATCGCACTCCAACTGGTGCTGGAGGCGAACAAATGTTCCGAGCGTTGAAGTATCGAAAGATTCCGACAGTGATGGTTCGTTTTCCAAATGAGACTCACGAACTATCGCGTTCGGGTCAACCATGGCATCGCATCGAACGCCTCCAACACATCGTTGGCTGGTTTGATAAGTGGCTCATGGGAATGCCGAAGCCGGAGTACGAGGTAAGTGATATTAGTACGAGCAGCGGGCAAAAATAGTAGGCAGAAGGGCAGGAGCAGTAGGCAGGATCAGTAGCGTGGGTTCTCCTGCGCCTGCTCCTGCTTCCTGCTCCTTTCACTATGAAAACACTTGGTCTAATCGGGGGCATAGGCCCGGAATCAACTATTGAGTATTACCGGATACTCGTCGCTCGCTATCGCGAACGGACTAACGGAGAATATCCGCCTGTCATAATCAACAGCATCAACCTCAACCGCATTGTGGAATGGATGACAGAGGGCGAGGTTGGTAAGGTCGCCGACTATTGCTCTAAAGAACTTGAGAAACTCGAAAACGCCGGCGTCGATCTCGGTGCACTCTGCTCCAACACTCCGCACATCGTCTTTGAGCAGATCAAACAACGATCGAAGATCCCGCTGGTCAGCATCGTCGAAGCTGCAGCCCAAAACGCTAAGACGCTCGGTTTAAAAACAGTTGGCTTATTTGGCACTCGCTTCACAATGGAAGCACCCTTCTATCCCGATGTTTTTGCCAAAGTCGGGATCAAGGTAGCGATTCCAACCGCAGATGAGCGCGAGTACATCCACCTCAAGTACATGGGTGAGCTTCTCAACAACAACTTTCTCACTGAAACACGCGCCAAAGTACTCAGCATCGTAGACGTAATGAAAGCTCGCAACGGAGTTGAAGCGGTAGTTCTCGGTGGAACTGAACTACCACTGCTACTGCGCACCGATAGTCACAACGGAACACTCCTTATCGACACCACCCGCGTACACGTCGATGAGTTGATCCGCAAGCTCCTTGATTGATCCCGGAACCCGAAATGATCCAAGCCACCACCCGCTTTGCAGTGCTGCTTGTAGTCGTACACTTCATTGCAAGCCTATCCCCAAACGTCACCGCAAAAGTTCCGGGCCGTCTTAAGGTTTCGGACAATCATCGTTATCTGCAGTACGACAACGGACAGCCCTTTTTTTACCTCGGCGATACGGCCTGGGAACTGATACACCGACTAAACCGTGAAGAAGCTACGGAGTACCTCACGGATCGCGCGCGCAAGGGTTTTACTGTTATTCAAACAGTTGCGATCCCTCCAGCGGATGGTCTGATTTCACCCAATACTTACGGCGACCTTCCTTTTTTCGATCGCGATCCCACTAAACCTAACGAAGCATATTTCCAACACGTCGATTTCGTTGTTAACAAAGCAGAAGAACTGGGGATGTTTGTCGGGCTTCTTCCCACGTGGGGCAGTTACTGGGCATCCGGCAAATCGATCTTTAACCCAAACACTGCACGAGGGTATGGTCAATTTCTTGGTCGCAGATACAAAGACAAAGCAATCATTTGGATTCTCGGAGGCGATCGATCTATTCAGACCGATGACGAGCGAGCAATCATTGATGCACTGGCCGCTGGACTCGAATCCGGAGACGGTAGAAATCATTTAAAAACTTATCACCCCACTGGACCTGGTTTCTCCTCAATCAAACTCAACGGCGCAGAGTGGCTCGACTTCAACATGTTCCAGTCATCACATGGAGCACACGATCACGACAACGGGTTATTCGTCGAACACGATTACGCGCTTAATCCACCAAAGCCAACTCTGGATGGCGAACCGCGTTACGAAGGAATGCCGGTCGGTTTCTATTTCAAAGGAACCGCAGGAATAGATCGTTTTGATGACTACGATGCTCGTCAGGCCGCGTACTGGTCCGTGCTCGCCGGCGCGTGTGGTCACACGTATGGGAACAACAACGTCTGGCAGTTCTACAGTCCGGGCGCAAAGAGAGAAACGCATGCCGGTGATGGAGTAACTAGACCGGACGGTGCGTTGTACGGAGAACCAGGAGGGTTGATCGGAGCAAACATTCCCTGGCGCGAGGCGATGAATCATCCCGGCGCATTACAAATGGGATTTGTGCGTCGACTAATGGAAGCTATTCCGTTTAAGAAGTTAGTTCCTGACAACAAGCTGATCCTAAATGGCACATCGACCGGCCTGTCGAAGATTCGAGCGGCCCGTTCAAGTG
>Ga0207648_10002303_pt1 | contig 20622 bp, 19 predicted proteins | sample KBSMisM32_FD_184310 | JGI IMG/M metagenome (GOLD analysis project Ga0207648, IMG submission 184310) | Miscanthus rhizosphere microbial communities from Kellogg Biological Station, Michigan, USA - KBS Miscanthus M3-2 (SPAdes) (version 2) | ecosystem: Host-associated > Plants > Roots >...
ACCAGGATGACGACGAGATTAATGGCGACGAAAATCAGCGTCGCATTCTGCAGGCTGAGACTACGCCGCTTCACGAGCAGCTTGTTCGAGCGCAGCAACAGAACGGCGATCGCGGCGTTGACCAAAATTACGAATAGCTCGAGAACCAGCAGACTCGAATTGACGATCATGGAATTGTTGCGGCCGAAATAGAAATAAAACCCGCCGAATACCGGCAGTTGGTTTTTTCCGAGCGAATACGCATCGAATGGCGGAAACAACGCGATCAACGCGACGTTCGCCGCCGCTACGATCATTGCGATCGCCTGCTTTCGATTCATCCCTGCGCGCCTCGAATCTGCGTGCCCGGATCTGTGCGGCCGTGCCGGGCATCAGGCGCAGATTATAGGCGATAAGAATCGCACAATCACCCTCGTTGACCGCACTTGCGCTCGAGCTAGGATTGCTCGCAACGGGCGGTCAGCGCCTGCAGAATATCGCCACTCTGCGGATGCTGGACAAACACCGCCAAATTAATGTCTTGCGGTTTCAAATTGCGGCCAAGGTCGAACCGGGCGACGTGCATGACGTTGCCATTGTCATCGAGCGCCAGCGGTCCGACCAGGTTGCGCACCACAAAATCGTGCCGCAAGCTCTTACCCTTGTTTTCGCCGGCAGCAACCGCTGTGACCAGGTTCATTTCGTAGAGCGCAATGAATACCTGCGCGCGGCGCTGCGCCGCATCGCCGGGCACCTTGACATCGACAGCGCTGACCAGCATCGACTCACTGCGGTTGAGCTTGATCCTGATGTCGGCGCGCGGCGCTGACTGGTTGATGCTTTTGAGCCGGCTGGCGAAGTCATCGTATCCCGCGCCGCGGCGGTAGTCCTGGCCGTTAAGCAGCAGTTGCGGCGTCACCACAAAAGCCACCCCGCGCCGGTTGCTGTGCCGGTGTTGGCGCGCGCTGAAAGCCGCCTGCGAGAACGGATCGTTCCAGCCGAGTTGATTCCAGTAATCGACGTGAAATGCGAGCGGAATAACCCGGTCGCTGCCAAATTTTCGCGCCGGCAGTGCAGACACCCATTGGTCCGCCGGCGGGCAGCTGTCGCAGCCTTCCGACGTGTAGAGTTCAAGGACGGCGACCCGCTGAGGTCCGCTCGCAGCCGTGCATTCGACGGCCGGGGCGGGCGCGGCGAACAATGCCGCGACGATCGCGACCATTACGGACCGGCCTCGGTTGCAAAGTTGCATTGATTTCATATGCAGTTAGTCGCCGGCGACGGACACAGATTACACACAGGCGAGTCACAGGCGCGCAAGCTGCTCAGTGTGGTAAAATTTCTCTTTTGATTACAAACCCTTGCCGCGTGTCACCGCGCCAGTGGGTTACTTTCCCTTGCCCAATCCCGATCTGCACAGCCATTCAACCTATTCCGACGGGACGTTGACCCCGGACGAGCTCATTGCGCGCGCGAGCGAACGCGGCCTCAAAGTGCTCGCGTTGACCGACCACGATGACACCGGCGGCCTCGCTGCGGCACGCGCCGCCGCGCAACGCGTCGGTCTCACCCTGGTCAACGGCGTCGAAATCTCCGTGACCTGGCGCGGACACACTGTGCACGTGGTTGGGCTCGGCATCGATCCGGCCGATGCGCAACTGCAAACGGGTTTGGCGGCAACGCGCAACGGTCGTCACCGCCGGGCCGACAAAATCGCCGCGGCGTTCGACGACGTGGGCATCGCGGGCAGCCAGGAAGGCGTGCGCGAGTTCGCGGCGAATGCCGACATGATCAGCCGTACTCATTTCGCGCGGTTTCTGGTCAAGCGCGGCGCGGTCAAGGACATGCATAGCGCGTTCAAGCGTTACCTCGGCGCGGGCCAGCCTTGTTTCGTGCCGCATGAATGGGCGAGTCTTGGCGATGCGGTGAAGTGGATTAACGGCAGCGGCGGGCTGGCCGTCATCGCGCATCCCGGTCGCTATGAGCTCGATAACGCGCAAATGCGCGAACTGCTGGGCGAATTTCGCGAGCACGGGGGCGCTGCGATCGAAGTCGTCACCAGCAGTCACAAGCCGCAACAATATGCGGCGTTTGCCGCGCATGCCGCCAGGTTCGGTTTGGCTGCATCCGCCGGTTCCGACTTTCATTCGCCTGCTGAAAGCTATCACGACCTGGGCAGCCTGCCCGCGTTGCCGCCCGGAGTAACTCCCGTGTGGCAATTGCTTGGCATCTAGCAGTTCGCGGTTCGCCCGCATCAGTCCCGACAGCTAAATTGAGTCAATTTTTCAGCATCCATCCGGACAATCCGCAGCTGCGGCTGATCCGCCAGGCCGTTGCGATCATTCGCGACGGCGGCGTCGCCGTGTTGCCGACCGATTCCTGTTACGCGCTGGGCTGCCATATCGGCGACAAGGCGGCGATGGAGCGCATCCGCGCGATCCGCGGCGTCGACGCGCGGCACCACTTCGGCCTGCTCTGCCGCGACATGGCCGAAGCGGCGACATATGCGCGCATCGACGACCGGCAATTCCGGCTGATCAAGGCGGCTACGCCCGGCAGCTACACGTTTATCCTGCGAGCGACCCGCGAGGTACCGCGCCGGCTGCTTCACCCTCGGCGCAAAACCATCGGCGTGCGCATTCCCGCGCACCGCGTAGCGCACTCGCTGCTGGTCGAACTGGGCGAGCCGCTGCTGTCGTCAACTTTGATCCTCCCGGGCGACACCGGACCGCTGAACGATGCGGGCGTAATTCGCGAACGGCTCGAGCGCCGCGTCGATCTCATACTCGACAGCGGTTCCTGCGGCCTCGTGCCGACCACTGTCGTCGACCTCACGGAGTCAGTCCCGGTAATTACGCGGCAGGGCAAGGGTGCGCCCGAGGTATTTGGAGAACTCGTTGGAGCTTAGCCTCGTCCAGAAAATCGCGGTATTCGCGCTGCCCGTTCTGTTCGCGATCACCTTGCATGAAGCAGCGCACGGTTACGTGGCCAGGCACTTCGGCGATCTGACCGCGTATGCGGCCGGCCGCGTGAGCCTCAATCCTTTGCGCCATATCGATCTCGTCGGCACCATCATCGTGCCGCTCGTGAGCCTGCTGGTTGCCGATATCCTGTTCGGGTGGGCGAAGCCGGTTCCCGTCAACTTTTCGAATCTGCGGCGCCCGAAACAGGACATGCTGTGGGTAGCGGCGGCGGGGCCGTTGAGCAACCTGGCGATGGCGCTGGGTTGGGCGTTCGCCTACAAAATCGGCAGCGGGCTCGCCCCGGGCAATCCCGCACTCGGCTGGCTCGTCTTCGTCGGCGCCTGCGGCATTTTCGTTAACGTGATTTTCATGGTGCTGAACCTGCTGCCGCTGCCGCCGCTTGACGGCGGGCGCATCATGGTGAGCCTGCTGCCGCATCGGCTGGCCTGGCGGTTTGCGAAAATCGAGCCTTATGGGTTTGTCATACTCATCGTATTATTGTTAACCGGGCTGCTCGGCTATATCCTGTGGCCGTTGATCAGCTTGTCGATCGGCGGTATCGGCGCCGTGTTCCACATTGCGCCAGCCGAACTTTCTTACCTGCTGCGCGCGTTATAGCGCAATGAAAGACCATCATGTTCGTTGATCGAGTTTTATCCGGCATGCGCCCGACTGGGGCGTTGCATCTCGGCCATTATCACGGTGTGCTGAAGAACTGGGTCCGGCTGCAGCATGAGTTCGAATGCCTGTTCTTCGTCGCGGACTGGCACGCGCTGACCACGCATTACGATACGCCGGACATCATCGAGCAGAATACGTGGGACATGGCGATCGACTGGCTGGCCGCGGGAGTCGACCCGTCGCTGGCGACGATTTTCATTCAGTCGCGTGTGCCGCAGCACGCCGAGCTGCACCTTTTGTTGTCGATGATCACGCCGCTCGGCTGGCTCGAGCGGGTGCCGACTTACAAGGACCAGCAGGAGAAATTGAGCGACAAGGACCTGTCGACCTACGGATTCTTAGGCTATCCGCTGTTGCAAAGCGCGGACATCCTGATCTACCGTGCGAACCGGGTGCCAGTCGGCGAAGACCAGGTTCCGCACATCGAGTTCACGCGTGAAATCGCACGCCGGTTCAATCATATCTACGGCCGCGAGCCGGGCTTCGAGCAGAAGGCGGAAGCCGCGATCAAGAAGCTCGGCGCCAAACGCGCGAAGCTCTATCGCGAGCTGCGCACCCGCTTCCTCGAGCAGGGCGACGCCCAAGCGCTCGAGGCGGCGCGCGCTCTGCTCGACAAGGCGCAGAACCTGGCGCTGGGCGACAGCGAGCGGCTGTTCGGCTATGTCGAAGGCGGCGGCAGGATGATATTGACCGAACCGCAGTCGCTGCTGACCGAGGCGTCGAAAATGCCGGGCATCGACGGCCAGAAAATGTCGAAGTCATACGACAATACGATCGGCCTGCGCGACGAGCCTGACGTGATCACGAAGAAAATCCGTACCATGCCGACCGATCCGGCACGGGTTAAGCGCACCGACCCGGGCGATCCCGAAAAATGCCCGGTCTGGCAACTGCATCTCGTGTATTCGGATGAGCCGCGTAAAAAGTGGGTACAGGAGGGCTGTCGCAGCGCCGGCATCGGTTGCCTTGAGTGCAAGCAGCCGGTCATCGACGGGGTGCTCGCCGAACTGAAGCCGATGCGCGAGCGCGCGCAGCGTTATCTGGACGACCCGACCCTGGTGCGCAGCATCATTGCGGACGGCGGCGAAAAAGCGCAGAAGCTGGCGGAGGAAACCATGCGCGACGTGCGCGGTGTGATGGGACTCAACTACGGTTGAGCCCGCCGGCGGGAGTTTTTCGCCGGCCGGAAAAAAGCGGCTGTGAATTCGTGGGTTTCGCGCGCAAATCGCGCTAAAATGCCGCATGCCGAATTTACGCGACGCCGTGTGCACTGAAATTTCCGCGCCAATAGTGCCTGCCCGTCGCGCAGGCGCCCTCCCGCAATCGCTTGCATGATGGAAACCGCCGACACCGCGCCAGCTTCTCCCGTGGCGACTTATCGCGGCGAGCCGCTGCTCGAACTGCCCCAGGACTTGTATATTCCACCGGACGCGCTCGAGATTTTTCTCGACATGTTCGAGGGGCCGCTCGATCTGCTGCTGTACCTGATCCGCAAGCACAATCTCGACGTGCTGGACATCCCGATGGCGCGCCTGACCGCGCAATATCTCGAGTACGTCGAAATCATGCGGCAGAAAAGCCTCGAGCTTGCGGGCGATTATCTGGTCATGGCCGCCGTATTGATTGAAATCAAGTCGCGCATGCTGCTGCCGCGGCCGTCCGCCGGCCCGCAAGAAGAGCTCGACCCGCGCGCGGAACTCGTGCGCCGCCTGCTTGCCTACGAGCAGATGAAGCGCGCCGCGCACAAGCTCGACGGGCTGCCCCAGGCCGGGCGCGACTTTCAGCTCGTGCAGGTGTGGGTCGACAAGGCGGTCGCGCAGGCGATGCCGGCGGTCCATCCCGAAGACCTGAGGCAGGCATGGCTCTGGCTGCTGCAGCGCGCGAACGTCAACCAGCATCACCGCGTCACGCGCGACCAGCTGTCCGTGCGCGAGCACATGAGCGCGATATTGCGGCGCCTGCAGGAAGTAAAGCTGATCGAATTTACGCAGTTGTTCAATACCGCCGACGGCGTGCCCAAGCTGGTCGTCACGTTCCTCGCCATCCTCGAGCTCGCGCGCGAGACCCTGATCGAGCTCACCCAACAAGAGCCTTATTCACCGATATACGTAAAATCCGCCCATGGACTCACCGTCGTTTGACCTGCAGGAAGTAAAACGCGTGCTCGAAGCCGCGTTGCTCACGAGCGCTGAACCGTTGCAGCTCAATGACTTGAAGAAGCTGTTCGACGAGGATTTGAGCAACGATGTGCTGCGCAATATCCTGACCGAGCTCGCCGCCGACTGGGACGGGCGCAGCGTCGAGCTCATCAACGTCGCGAGCGGCTGGCGCTTTCGCGCGCGTCCCGAGTACACCAAGTTTCTTGACCGCTTGAACCCCCAGCGCCCACCACGCTATTCGCGCGCGGTGATGGAGACGCTCGCGATCATCGCCTACAAGCAGCCGGTGACGCGCGGCGATATCGAGGATATCCGCGGGATTATCGTTTCGACCAACATCATCAAGGCCTTACAGGCACGCGGTTGGATCGACGTCGTTGGCCATCGCGAGGTGCCTGGACGGCCCGAGCTTTTTGCGACGACGCGCCAGTTCCTTGACGATCTGGCGCTGCGCTCGTTGACCGAACTGCCTTCGCTCGAGGACTTGGGGCAGCTGGTCGATACCGTCACCGCCGGCGCACAGATCGGTGGCGAACTGGCGCCGGCTGACGCGGGCGAGGACGCTGACGAATCCATGGCGGCCATCGAAATACCGGGCGAGACCGCTACCGAGGGCGAGAGCCGAACGCTCAACTAGCCCTGACGCGGCCGGGCGCTGCCACGCGCTAATTCAGGTCGATCGCGTATTTCTTGAGTTCGGCGAGCGGCGCATATTCGAGCATGACTTCATGCGTTGCCGCGAGCACGAGTTGCGGCGCGGCGCCCGCACGCAGCGCCTCAACCCAGCGCGCGCCGCACAGACACCAGCGATCGCCGGGCTGCAGGCCGGCAAAGCCGAATTCCGGATGGGGCGTGGAGAGATCGTTGCCGTGGGCCGCACTGAATTCGAGAAACTCGCGGGTTACGCGCACGCAAACGACGTGCGCCCCGACGTCTTCGTCGTTCGTATTGCAGCAACCGTCGCGGAAAAAGCCGGTGAGCGGTCGTTCGCTGCAGGTTTGCAGCGGGCCGCCCAGTACGTTCTTGGGAATGCGGTCGGAGTCTCTTTGCATGGCGTGGGCCGGATTTCGTCGTGTCAGGTGGTCAGTCGGCGATAGACGTCGGCAACTTTGAGCGGCAGCCGCGCGACATCCTCGATGACCGTGTAGTTTACCGCACCATACATGCGCGGCAGATATTCGCGCGCCTCGCGGTCGATCGTGATGCAGAACGGATGGATGCCGCCGCGGTGCGCCTCGATCAGCGCCTGGCGCGTGTCTTCGATCCCGTACTCGCCGCGGTAATTGTCGCTGTAATCGTCCGGTTTGCCGTCGGATAGCGTGATTAGCAGCTTGGTGCGTGCATCGACGGCGTTGAGCAGCGAGGAAAGATGGCGGATCGCCACGCCCATGCGCGTGTAGTCCTGCGGCTGGATGCCTGCGATGCGCCGGCGCACCGTCTGGTCGTAAGGCTCGCCGAAGCGCTTTACGCGGTAGATTTCGCAGCGCTTGCGCGTGATGCCGGAAAAGCCGTAGATCGCGTAGCGGTCGCCGAGCACTTCGAGCGCTTCGCACAGCATCACCAGCGACTCGCGCTCCGCGTCGTTGATCCAGCCCTTGGTCGAACCGCTCATGTCGACCATGAACATCACCGCGATGTCGCGTTCGGCCTTGAAGCGGCGCTGAAACAGCTGCTCGGGCAGTTCGCGGCCCGTGCGTAAGTCCGTAAAAGCGGTGATGACCGAGTCCAAGTCGATGTCGTCGCCCGCCGGCTGCTTTTTGAGCCATTTGTCCTCGCCGCGCAGCATTTCGAACGTGCGGCGCAGCTGACCGACCTGCACTGCGTAGCGGGTGAGGGTAGCGTCGATAAAATCCGGGTCCGCCGGATTGACGTCGACCTCGCGCAGCGCGCACCAGCTCTTGCGGTAATGCCGGCGCTGGTAATCCCATTCGTGGTAGAAGTGCGTCCCTTCCTCGGGAGCGGGGTCCTGCAGACTTTCGGCTGCATCTCCCCCGTCCTTGCGCTGCGCATGCTCGCCGTCGCTGGCCGGAACCAGGTATTCCTGGGGAATCTCGCCGAGATCCTGCGCGATCGAATGCAGCAGGTCATTGACGTGAGCCGGCGGGGTAAACGGCTCGCCGTCGAGGCTCAATTCCAAACCGGCCGCCGTGTCGTCGCCGGTCGCCGCGACGGAATAGCGCGGGGCGCCATCGCCGCCCGGTTGCGCTTCCGTTTCAGTTGGTTCATCCGGCAGCAGTTTCGCAAGCTCCGTCTGTAGTTCTTTTTTCTCGCGCGCGAGACGCGACGCGCGCACAGCTTGCGCGATGTCCGGATGCAGGACGCCCATGTAGCTCAAGCGCGGCGGTTCGAAGTTCTTATCGTAGAGCGCCGCGACCAGCGCCAGGCTATCGGCGGCGCTCGCCGCGGCGTCGCGCAGGCGCGCGCATTCGCGCGGCGGTTCGGCGCCCTCGCGCAGGGCGGTCAGCTCGCGCGCGAGTCCCGGCAGCTCGCGCGCGATGATGGCATCGAGGCGGGTGGTTTCGAGATAGTTGTAGAGCGTGAGCGCGCGTGCCGGATCGGCGAATTTGGCCAGTTGCGGCGTGGGGTCGACGTTGAAAGTGCCGTAGCGTGCCTGCGCCCACAGGTGCGTCGCGAGCCCTTTGTATAGCAGAAAATTCTGCTCGCGCGACGCCCGCGCGCACATGCGCGCGGGCAGGTGCAGCGTTTCGGTGTCCGTGTACGCCTCGGCGGCAAGCTCGATTTTGAGCGGGCGGCCCGCCAGGCCGCATACGAGCAGGCGCAGCACGTTGCTTACGTCTTCGAATGCGACGGCTTCCTCAGAGTGGCGGGATGCCTGCATAAAAGCTTCGACGTTGGTGAGCTCCGCGCTGCCGCGATATAAACCCTCGCGGTCGAACGTATCCATCGCGTGGATGATCCAGGCCTCCGCAGCAGGCGGATCGACGCGTCCCAGTACGTCGGGCGCGAGAGAGGCGAACCGAAAGGCGAGCTCACCGCTGGTGCGCGCGATCACGGCTGTCCAGTGCAGCGCAAAATCCTGGAGATCGCGACCGAGCGGGGCCAGTTTCGCCGCCAGCGGCTGGGCGGTGCGCCGCGACGACAGCACCGGATCGAGCGCTTCGTCCAGCCGTTCTTCGAGCTGCGCGGCCGTCAGCTTCACGCCCTGCGACGCGCCCGCGGCAGGCGCGTCAGAAGAGCGAGTTGGCGAGCTCATTGACCGCGCGCAGCATGTCCGGATCGTCGGTCAGCGCAGCGGCGATGGCGCCGGTGCATGCGGCGCGCGCCGGAATGCCTTTTGCGATCAGCTTGCCGGCATGCACGAGCAGGCGTGTCGAGGCGCCTTCGTCGAGGCCGTTGCCTTTGAGGTTGCGCGTCATCTCCGCCAGGCGTATCAGCTGGTCCGCAACGGCGGGCTCGATCCCGGTTTCGGCAATGATGATTTTTTTCTCGAGCGCGGCAGACGGGTAATTGAATTCGATCGCGACGAAGCGCTGGCGGGTGCTTTGTTTCAATTCCTTCAGCACGCTTTGATAGCCGGGGTTGTACGACATGGCGAGCAGGAATTCTTTGGGTGCGTGCAGCAACTCGCCGTGCTTTTCCATGGGCAGGATGCGGCGGTCGTCCGCGAGCGGATGGATAACAACGGTGGTGTCTTTGCGCGCCTCGACGATTTCATCGAGGTAGCAGATTCCGCCGCAGCGCACCGCGTGCGCGAGTGGGCCATCGACCCACACCGTCTCATTGTTGGTGATCAGGTAGCGGCCGATCAAGTCGGCTGCGGTGAGATCGTCGTGGCACGACACGGTGAGCAGCGGCCGCTTAAGCCGCCATGCCATGTATTCCATGAAACGCGTTTTGCCGCAGCCGGTCGGCCCCTTGAGCAGCACCGGGATCTGGGTCGCGTACGCCGCCTCGAACAATTCGATCTCGCGACCGAGCGGCTCGTAATAGGGCTCGCGCTCGATCATGCGCGCCGCTGTCTGCGCCGTGGGCTCCTTCAACGCGGCAATTTTGCCGGGGAGAGACTTGGTCATCGGGCCGCTCGCGGCGCGGGTAGAACGCTAATTTTCAACGCCATGCTTTCGGGTCGGGGTCGCCTGCCGTAGTTTCTCATAAATGCCCGCCGCGCATGCTGCCCTGCAGCGTAGCCGCGCGGTTGCTGAAATTCGAGCTACCGGCCTTGCAAGACCTGCGCAAAGTTTTTTCTATGGACGCATAATCAATTTCTTGTCTGGGATAATCCATGAACGCGTAAAATCACCGCGGTCTGGAGAGGGGAATTCCATCTTAGTGTCGGCGCTCGAAGCCAGTTTCGCCGCGGGCCGGCGGTTTTGCGCCATGTCGAGCGAGATCGGCGGCCGCAAATGCAAATCCGCGCAGCAGCGACGAGTTAAATCGGGGGAGTAATGTTCACGAACAATCCATTTGCCGCATTGACCGATTTTCTGTCGGCTGGTGTCATGCAGGGCTATGTCGCCATCATGGTCCTCCTGGTCGTCGCAGGGACGCTGTTCGACGTCATTCACAAAGGCAGCGCCAGGTATTTTTTCGATAACTGGCGCAAGTCCAAAATTAAAGGCGCCAAAGAAGTCGGCGGCGGCGAACTGATGTCGATTGCAGTCCAGACCGCAGTCGTCGACGTGCTGGCCTCCGGAGAGTTTTGCAACGCGCGCCGCCGGCTGGCCCACCTGCTGACGATGTACGGCTTCATCATCTACCTCGTCACCACGGTCATGATGGTGTTCTGCTATCCGACTGCCGCGACGCCGACGCCCGAGCTCGTGCCGCAACTGTGGTGGCTTGGCGGGTTGATGGTCTGCCTCGGCGGATACTGGTTCTGGTTCTTCATCCGCGTCGATGTCGCCGCCGAGGGCGGCTCGCCGTTCCGCGTGATGCGCGCCGATCTGTTCATTTTGTCGCTGCTGGCGAGCGTTACGCTGGGCCTGATCTGGGCGTTCCTGCAGGCGAAGGGCGGGGCGGGCGCGAGAGTGTTCTTCGGCTTGTACATTGTCGCGACGACGGTCCTGTTCGGTTCGGTGCCGTGGTCGAAGTTTGCGCACATGTTTTTTAAGCCCGCCGCGGCCTTCGAGAAAAGAATAACCAAGGCCGATGGTACGGCGGAGAATTTGCCGACGCTGAGCCGTGACGATCCCGAACAACAAAAACGACACTCGATGGAACTGTTGCGGGACGCTCCGATGGACATGGGGCTTGGCATCAAGCGCGAAGCACCCCGCCACTACTAGAAGCTACCCGGCAAGTTCTATCGGAACCAATCAAGGAGTCGAGTAATGCCTACCTTTGTTTATATGACACGGTGCGACGGATGCGGACATTGCGTCGACATCTGCCCGTCCGACATCATGCACATCGACAAGACCTATCGCCGCGCCTACAACATCGAGCCCAACATGTGCTGGGAGTGCTACTCCTGCGTGAAGGCCTGTCCGCAGAATGCGATCGATGTGCGCGGATATGCCGACTTTGCGCCGCTCGGTCATAGCGTTCGTGTCCAGCGCGACGAACAGAAAGGCACGATCGCCTGGAAGATCAAATTTCGCAATGGCACGGAAAAGAACTTCCTGTCGCCCATCACTACGAAGCCGTGGGGGACGGCGATCCCCAAGCTCGCGGAGGTTGCCGGGCCCACCCAGGAAATGCGCGACAGCGAGCTGTTGTACAGCGAGCCGAAATTTATCCGCATGGATGACGGCGGTTTGCATACGCTTAAGTCCAATCGTCTCAAGATGAAGAAAGGCGTGGCTTACTGATGGCTTACGAGACGATCGTCGAAGACGGCATCGATGTTCTGGTCGTCGGTGCAGGCCTTGGCGGCACGGGTGCCGCATGGGAGGCCCGATTCTGGGGGCAGGACAAGAAGATTGTCATTGCCGAGAAGGCCAATATCGATCGCTCCGGTGCGGTCGCGCAAGGCCTGTACGCCATCAACTGCTACATGGGTACCCGCTGGGGCGAAAATAAACCGGAGGACCATGTCCGCTACGCCCGTATTGACCTGATGGGGATGGTGCGGGAAGACCTGCTGTTCGATATGGCCCGTCACGTTGACTCGACGGTGCACCAGTTCGAAGAGTGGGGCCTGCCCATCATGAAGGACCCGAAAACCGGGCGCTATCTGCGTGAAGGGCGCTGGCAGATCATGATACACGGCGAGTCCTATAAGCCCATCGTGGCCGAGGCAGCCAAGAAATCGGCGGACAAGGTCTTCAACCGCATCTGCGTAACCCACCTGCTGATGGATGACGGCAAGGGCAACAGGGTGGCCGGTGCCGTCGGCTTCAACGTCCGCACAGGCAACTATCACGTCTTCAAGGCCAAGACCGTGGTCTGTGCCGCGGGCGGCGCCTCGAACATCTTCAAACCGCGTTCGGTGGGCGAGGGTTCCGGCCGTACCTGGTATGCGCCATGGTCGTCGGCGTCTGCTTATGGGCTTCTGATCAACGCCGGCGCCAAAATGACGCAGATGGAAAATCGCATCGTGCTGGCGCGTTTCAAGGATGGTTACGGCCCGGTCGGCGCCTACTTCCTGCACCTGAAGACCTATACGCAAAATTGTCTGGGCGAGGAGTACGAATCCAAGTGGTTCCCCGCCCTGCAGAAAATGGTCGGCAAGGAATATCTCGATCCGGAAGTCTCGCATCTAACGCATCGGCCGATCCCAACCTGTTTGCGCAACCATTGCATAATCAGTGAAGTCAATGCCGGCCGCGGCCCCATACACATGGTAACCATGCAAGCCTTCCAGGATCCTCATCTGGAAGAGGTCGGTTGGGAAAACTTCCTCGGTATGACCATCGGCCAGGCGGTTCTGTGGGCCGCCACCGATGTGGATCCCAAGCACGAGAATCCTGAGCTGACGACGTCCGAACCGTACGTCATGGGGTCTCACGCGACCGGCTCGGGTGCGTGGTGCTCGGGTCCCGAGGACGTTTCCCCGCCCGAATATTTCTGGGGCTACAACCGCATGACGACGATCGAAGGCCTGTTCGGCGCCGGTGACGCCGTCGGCGGCACGCCGCACGCTTTCTCATCCGGCTCGTTCACCGAAGGCCGCCTCGCCGCGAAGGCCGCCTGCAAATACATCGATGACGGCAAGGGCGAAGGCATAGTCATATCTGAGGAGCAGATCAACCGCCGCAAGAAAGAGATCTACAAGCCTCTCGAGCATTTCAGGATCTACAGCAATGCGGTCGTGGCCGGCGACGTCAACCCGCACTTCATCAATCCCCAGCAGGGTTTGGACCGTCTGCAGAAGCTGATGGACGAGTATTGCGGCGGGGTGACTGTCAACTACATGACCAACGAGAAGCTCCTGAACATCGGTCTCAAGAAGCTCAAGATCATGGAGGAAGATCTGCAGAGTCTGGCCGCCAAGGATATTCACGAGTTGCTGCGTGCGTGGGAATTGATGCACCGCCATCGCGCCGCAGAGTGCGTCACGCAGCACACGCTGTTCCGCAAGGAGACCCGCTGGCCGGGTTACTACTACCGGGGCGACGCCATGAAGGTGGACGACGAAAACTGGCACGTGCTGACTGTTTCGCGCCGCGATCCGGACACCGGCGAATACACCATGGAAAAGGCGCCCTGTTATCACCTGGTTGACGACGAGTAGCAATATCCCGTCGCAGAAGAGACCAGCATGTTGCGTGTTGTGCGTCCGGCAATGCCGGCCACTTTCAGCTGCCAAGAACTCCGCATGAACATTATTGAAAAAAGCGATGAAGAGATTTTTGCTATAGCCAATCCGCTGTGGCGCGAACTCGTCACCTATTCGAACGAAGGCAAATACGAAGAATTCGTCAAGAACTTTTCCAGTTCCCTGGCGCTTGCCATGAATAATGTCGTGGCCGGCCACCAGTTCGCAAATAGTGAACTGGCGAGAAGTCTGTCTGATGAAGTCGATTCGCTTGGCATCATCCGCCGCGGCGAACATGTGACGGTTCTTTACCGGCAGCGGAGCACTAAAAAGCAGGGCGAATGGCTGGGCAGGCTGGTCCTCGGCTATGAAAATGCAGAGGTCAGGATTTTTGGCGCGTCCATCTTCTGAGCTGCTCGTTCGAATGAGTGAAACCATCCGGGACGGCAAGTTTGTCGAACTTACCTACAAGGTGACCGACAGGAAATCGGGGCATGTCCTCACTCGAGTCGAATTCCCGTTGGGCTATGTTCACGGACACAATGAAATTCTGGCCCCGTCCGTCCATCATGAGCTGGAGGGCAAGTCCGTAGGAGACGTCATCGAAGTGCCGATCGATGGCAATCAGATCTTCGGCCCCCGGGACGAATCGCTGGTTTTTACCGATTCCCTCGAAAACGTCCCCGCTGACTATCGGCAAATCGGCACGTCCATCCTCATGGAAAGCGAGAAGGGGCAGACCCGCAGCTTTATCGTGACGCGGATGGACGACGAGTCACTGACTATCGATGGCAACAATCCGCTTTGCGGCAGAGAAGTCGTTTTTACGCTTGAAATACTGACCGTGCGCGACGCAACTCATGAAGAAATCGGAGCGGGCGGGGCAGTCGATGCGGGCGCGAATGTCGACCCGTCGCGCATGAGATCTGTTTGAAGAGCGGTGTAGAATGGCAGCGAACGATTTCGGCTCACTACTTGCACTTGCAATCCTGACTTCATGTAGAAAAAAAGGTGACTTATGAGCGAGCAAAAACCCCCTACCAAAGTTCCTGACGGGCATACGCCTTACTATACGACGCGTCAGATGCCACCCAACGAAAAGGGGTTCGTTGGTTACGAAACCATCTGGAAACCATTGCAGAAGGAAGTCGAATACAAGACGCCGAAAAAGCCGTAGGCGTCATACCGTCGCACGGGGAGAGCGCGCCGTCATCGGCTGACGGCGACGCAATGCAGCCGCAGGGGGCAGCGATCAGCTGCCCCTATTTTATTCAGCGTGCGGAATGGCCGGTGAGCTTCACTTCGACGCGGTCGGCGGCGTCGATCGTGGCGTAGTAATCGCGCAATATCTTCAGCACTTCGGGCCGACTGAATTCGGCGGGGACTTCGTCGCCTTCGGAGAGCCACTTGCGAAGTTTCGTGCCGGAGACGAGCAGGCGCTGCTTCTCGTCGTGGGGACAGGTGCGCGCGGAGGCCATGCCGCCGCATTCATAGCACCAGAACGTCCAGTCGATCTTGAGCGGCTTCGTTTCGAGAGAACCCTTGGGGATCTCGTCGAAAATATGGTGCGCGTCGAAAGGCCCATAGTAATTGCCGACACCGGCGTGATCACGGCCGACAATCTGGTGCGAACAACCGTAGTTTTGGCGAAAGAGGGCGTGCAGCAGCGCTTCGCGCGGGCCCGCGTAACGCATGTCGAGCGGATAGCCCGACTGCACGACGGTTTTTTTCGCGAAATATTTATCGATCAGAACGCTGATGGTCTGCGTGCGCACTTCCGCTGGAATGTCGCCCGGCTTTAGATTGCCAAGCAGCGAATGCACGAGCACGCCGTCGCAGACTTCGATCGCGACCTTGGCGAGGTATTCGTGCGAGCGGTGCATCGGGTTGCGCGTCTGGAACGCGGCCACCGTCGACCAGCCATTTGCCGCGAACACGGCGCGCGTCTGCGCCGGAGTCATATAGAGATCGCCGTACTTGCTTGGAAATTCGCCTTGCGACAGCACTTTGACCGGGCCGGCGAGATTGACTTCGGCCTGGTCCATCACCATCCTGACGCCGGGATGCTCAAGGTCGGCGGTTTTAAACACGGATGTGCATTCGTACTGCTTGTCGATCGTGTATTTCTCGCGCACTGTCATCGTCGCGAGGACTTCGCCGTCCATCGCATCCACCAGCGCGACTTCGCTGTCGGGCTTGAGCGGATCTGATGCGGCCTTTGTTGCGGATAGCGTGATCGGAATCGGCCAAAAGAGGCCGCTCGCGAGCTGCATGTCGCCGCACACGCTTTTCCAGTCGGCGTGCGTCATGAAGCCGTGCAGCGGCGTAAAGCCGCCGATGCCCAACATGATAAGGTCGCCGCGCTCGCGCGAACTGACGGGCAGTTTCGGCAGTGTAGCTGCGCGTGCGATTTCAGCCGCAAGGGCGGGCCCTTCGAGCAGCAGCGGCTTCAAATTTTCGCCGCCATGTGGCTTAACGAGCTTGGACAATGCAGACTCCTTCCGGTCAGACTTGTTACTTGCTGTTATCTTTTGCGGCGAAGGTTAGCACGGCGGCACTAACGAAATTATCCATTAATTTTATTGGCGGATAAGGTTTGCTCGGGACTGCGTTCCAGCATTTGGAACGCGGCGGCAGGCGGCGGGAACGTTTTAAAATCGATGCAGCGCAACCCTCGGCGCGCCCGTTGTTTACAGGTCGAATCAGCGTGTTATGATACCGTCCGCCGTAGTGTAGTTCGTCTTCATTTCATTAAAAAAACAGCTGGTTGGAACAACAGCCCTCCGGGAGAATGCGGCGCGTCTGCGCCGATTTGAATTTGGATATGTACATTTTGAGTCTAGGCGTTATCAGCGACGCTACAGTCGTAATCCGATTCAAATCCGCCCTTCAGCCGGGCCACTTCGCCAGATTGGCGTTGCTGGTAGCCGTTTCACTGACGATTCCCGCGCACGCGCACGCGCAGTCGGTGTTTGGCGCGATCGATCCGTTTAAAACCGAGAGCAAAACGGCGCCGGCGCCTAATCAGCGCTGGATACCGGAGCAAGCGTTGCCGCAGGTGACCCCACCCGCAGCGCTGCAGGCGCTACCCGGCGATCTGAATAGACCGTTGTCGCTCGCTGAACTGACCGAGATCGCGCTAAGTCTCAATGCAAGAACCCGCCAGGCTTGGCTGTCGGCGCGCGTCGAGGCGGCGCAGTCGGGCGTCGACCATGCGGGCGATTTTCCGCAAATCAACGGGCTCATTGCCGACCGCATCTCGCGGCCCATTTCTGGCACCTCGGGCTTCCCCAACACGACGCTGATCGACCAGGCCGGCAACTCGGCCCCCGCCTCGCAAGGCGGCAGGCCTTACTCGGTCTTTACCGCGTATGGCCCGACGATAAGCTTGAGCTATGTGCTGTTCGATTTCGGCAAGCGCGCGGCGGACAAAGAAGCGACCGGGTACCGGCTGCTGGCAGCCAACCTCGCCCAAAATCGCACGCTGCAGGACGTCGCTTTCCAGGTCGAGCAGGCGTATTACCGGGTGCTGGGCTTTGAACAGCTCGTGCGCGCGACGCGCGAATCGCTCAAAAACTTCCAGACTGCGTTAGATGCGGCGCAGCGCCGGCGCGATTCCGGCCTCGCGACGGTCGCCGACGTGTACCGGTCCGAAACCCAGGTTGGCCAGGCGGAGCTGGTGCTGAGCCGCAACGAAGGCGAATATTCCAAAGCACGCGGCCAGCTCTCTACCGCCGTCGGATTGCCCGTGAATTTTCCATTGCAGCTGCAGCCGATGACGACACAGCCCCCGGTCGCCGCGATCACGCAGTCGATGGACGACTTCCTGAAAGACGCGAAGGCCAACCGTCCCGACCTGGTCGCGGCGGAAGCGCGGGCACGCGCGGCCCGCGCGACGGCCAAGGCGGAATCGCGGGCCGGCCTGCCCACGCTGCAGTTCGTGTCTCAATACGGCCGCCAGATCTATACGAACACGCTCACCTCGCAGGACGTGTACACGTTCGGTCTCAACCTGAACATTCCGATATTCAGCGGTTTTGGCGATACCTATCGCGCGCGCCGGCGGGACGAGGAGGCCAAAATAGCCGAGAGCCAGCGCGACCTGATCTACAACCAGACCGAGCAGGATGTCTGGCAGGCCTATTTCGATTTGCAAACCGCGGCCATCGGCATTACGAGCTCGGAAAACCTGGTCAAGAGCGCCGCCCAGTCGGCCGACGCGGCGGCAGCGCGTTATCAAGGCGGCGTGGGCACTTTGCTCGACCTGATTACCGCTCAGCTGGACGACACCAATGCCAGGGTGCAGCAGATTCAATCGCGGCTGGATTGGTACCTGGCGCTGGCGCGGTTGAATTTCGCGCTCGGAGCTTCCGATAACAAAGTCGCTGGTGCACGGCAGCCGTAGTTGCAGCAGTGGGGTTAGAATTTTTAATCAGCGGATACCGGTCGTCCCGGATCCAATAATCGAGATCTATTGATGAAGCTTGCCTGGAAAATGCTCGTTATCGTCTGCCTGATTGCCGCGGGCGGCGGATATTACTGGTGGAAGAACCAACCCGGCGCGAAACCGACCGAGGCGACAGCAGGTAAATCGGCCAAGGCGGAGGGCAAGGGTCCGGGCAAGCGCGGCGGCGGTGGACCTGTATCGGTGCGCACCGTGCAGGTGTCCAAGCAGGCGATGCCGCAGGTCATCGATGTAGTCGGGACGGTGGAATCCGAGCACAGCGTCGCCGTGCGGCCCCAGGTTAGTGGCGTGTTGACCGCCGTGTTGTTCAAGGAAGGCGAGCGCGTAAAGGCCGGCCAGCCGCTCTTTCGGATCGATCCACGGCCGATGCAGGCCTCGGTCGATCAGGCGCGTTCGGCGCTGGCGCGCGACCAGGCGCAACTTGCCCAGGCGAAAGAACAGGAGTCGCGCCTGCGCCCGCTGATGCAGAAAGAGTACATCACGCGCAATGACTATGACGTAGCCGCGACGCAGGTCAAGTCGCTCGAAGCCACCGTGTCGGCCAACCGGGCGGTGCTCGAGCAGGCGCAGTTGCAGCTTTCTTATTCGCAGATTCTCGCGCCGATTTCCGGGCGCACCGGCAGCCTCGCCGTCGATTCGGGCAACCTGGTCACCGGCGGCACCGGCGGCGCTCCACTGGTCGTTATCAACAGCACGCAGCCGATCGTGGTGACGCTGAGCGTGCCGCAGCGTTACCTGGAGGACGTGCGGCGCTACTGGAACACCCCAGACCTCAAGGTCCAGATCAGCCTGAATCCGGGTGGCCCGCCCATCGCCGAAGGCACGCTGATCTTCATCGACAATACCGTTAATCCCACCACCGGTACCATTTTGCTCAAAGCGCGTTTCAAAAACGAAAAAGAAGAATTGTGGCCCGGCCAGTTTGTCGCCGCGCGTATCATCCTCAAGGTCGAGAAGGACGCGCTGGTGCTACCGGAAGGCGCGGTGCAGCCCGGCCAGGACCGGCCGTTCGTTTACGTCGTGCGCGATGGCAAGGCAGCGATGCAGGAAGTTCGCGTGGCTCGCCAGATCGGTCATCAAATGGTGATCGACAAGGGATTGAATGGCGACGAGCAGGTGGTGATCGACGTGCCGCTGGCGCTGACGGTCGGCGCCCAGGTCGTCGTGCGCGCGCCGGGTGACGGCAAAGGGGATCCCTCGGGCAAAACCAAGGGAGGCAAGGACCGCAAAGAAGGCAAAGAGGGCGCCAAAGCAGACGGTGCGGAAGCGGTCAAGCCGGATGGGGACGCCAAAACGTCCAAGGCAGGCGACAAGTAGCTCTAACGCAATGAGGATCCAGCCATGAACATATCGCGCATCTTCATCGAACGGCCGGTCGCGAGCAGCGTGCTGTTCGTGTCGATTCTTTTCTTCGGCTGGCTTGGCTTCCGGACGTTGCCGGTCAACGACCTGCCCAACGTCGACTTCCCCACGATAACCGTAACCGCATCGCTGCCGGGCGCGAGTCCGGAGATCATGGGCAATACGGTCGCCTTGCCGCTCGAACGTGAGTTCAGCCGCATTTCAGGCGTCGACGAAATGGTGTCGTCGTCCACTACGGGCAACTCCCGCATCACGATGACGTTCTCGCTGCAGCGTGACATCGACTCCGCGGCGCAGGACGTGCAGACTGCAATTTCCCAGGCCATCCGCCGTCTGCCGGGCGAAATGGACCCTCCCACCCTGCGCAAGCTCAATCCCGCCGACGCGCCGGTGCTGATTCTCGCGCTCGCCGCGAAAAACGTGCCGATGGCGGAACTTGACAAATTCGCCGACTCGCACATTTCGCAGCGGTTCTCCACCGTCAACGGCGTCGCCCAGGTCTCGGTGTTCGGCTCGCAAAAATATGCGGTGCGCCTGTTCGTCGATCCCAATGCACTCGCCAAGCGCGGGCTCGGCCTCGACAAAGTGGTCAGTGCGATTCAAAGCGCGAATTCCAATCTGCCGTCAGGCGCGCTGCAGGGCACTGCGCGCAGCTACACGGTCAAGTCCGACGGCGGCCTCGACCGCGCCGCGGCCTTTAACCCGCTGATCATCGCGTACAAGGACGGCAAGCCGATACGCCTGTCAGATATCGGGCGCGCAGAGGACGGCGTGGAAAACGAAAAGGTGCGCAGCTGGTACAACGGCGAACGGGCGCTGATTCTCGCGATCTACCGTCAGCCCGGTTCCAACACAGTGGAAGTCGTCCATCAGTTGCGCGAATTGCTCCCCGAGATCGAAAAAGAAATGCCGGCCGGCGCGACACTGAATGTCGTGGTCGATCGCTCCGAATTCATCCGTGAATCGATCGACGACGTTAATTTCACGTTGATCCTGTCCATTGCGCTGGTAGTTGGCGTCATCCTGGTTTTCCTGCGCAACATCCGCGCCACCCTGGTGACGGCACTCGTGCTGCCAGCTTCCGTGCTGGGCACGTTCGCTGTCATGCACATGCTGGGTTTCAGCCTCAACAACCTGTCGCTGATGGCTATTACGCTGGCGGTGGGCTTCGTAGTCGATGACGCGATCGTGGTGCTGGAAAACATCACGCGGCACATGGAAATGGGCAAGGACCGGATGACGGCATCGCTCGAAGGCGCGCGCGAGATTTCCTCGACCGTGATGACGATGACTATTTCGCTCGTCGTGGTGTTCGTCCCTATCATGTTCATGGAAGGTATGGTCGGGCGCCTG
>Ga0207648_10002308_pt1 | contig 20594 bp, 16 predicted proteins | sample KBSMisM32_FD_184310 | JGI IMG/M metagenome (GOLD analysis project Ga0207648, IMG submission 184310) | Miscanthus rhizosphere microbial communities from Kellogg Biological Station, Michigan, USA - KBS Miscanthus M3-2 (SPAdes) (version 2) | ecosystem: Host-associated > Plants > Roots >...
TTCGCCGGTGATCCATTGGCTGGTGCCGTCGGCGAGTGCCGTGCGCCCGTCGAGCGAGACCGCCGCTTTCATGCGCAGCCAGGGGCGGCCGCGCTCCATGCGCGAAACGAAGCCGATGTTGAGCTCGCGCGACTCCTCGCCGCCGCCGCCCCACTCGACGGCGATGCCGGCGGCCTCGAGCCGCGCCGCGCCGCGGCCGGAGACGAGCGGGTTCGGGTCGCGCAGCGCGATGACGACGCGCGCCACGCCGGCAGCGATGAGCGCATCGGCGCACGGTGGCGTGCGGCCGTGGTGCGAGCACGGCTCGAGCGTGACATAGACGGTCGCGCTGCGGACGTCGACGCCGCGCGCCGCGGCATCGCGCAGCGCCATCGCCTCGGCGTGCGCGCCGCCGGCTTCCTGCGTGTGGCCGCGGCCGGCGAGCCTGCCGTCGGCGCCGACGATGACGCAGCCGACGCGCGGATTGGGATCGGACAGGCCCACCGCGTGCGCCGCCAGCGCGAGCGCCTCGCGCATGGGCGCGGCCGCGATATTCGAAGGAGTCGCGGTCATCGGTTCGTGTTCGTCGCGTTCTCGCTCAAGGCTGGTACGGCTCCGTGCGCGGATCGCCCGGACAGCGTTCGTTGCCGCCGACGACCAGGAAATTGCGTCCGAGCAGCGCGGTGCCGACGTCGACATCGTCGCTCGCAGCTGCGATGTTCGCATCGATCGCGTTGGCCGAGGTCGGCAGGTAGCGGCAGACGCGATGCTCGTTGCTGCCGGCGCCGATCGTCCAGCCGTCGCCGCGCAACACGACGCGGCCCGACCAGCGACCGTCGGCGCGCGGCGTGACGACGCAATGCCAGGCCAGGAAGCGATCGCCGGTCTCGTCCCAGGCGGCGAGCCCGGCGGCCGCGGCGGTCGCGTCGGCGGCGACATCGTCGAGGCGGAGTCCCCCGCCGACGAGGTAGCGCACGGTCTTTCTCGCTTCGCTGAAGCAGGCGGCTGGCGCCGGGTAGTCGCCGTCGCGAAGCGTGAGGACGATCGAGGTCGGAAGCGGCGGCTCGCGCGCGGCGGCCGGATCGGGCGCAAACGTCGACGCGAAGCGGATCGTTCCGGCGACGAGCAGCCAGCGTCCCGTGGCGCAGCCCGAGAGCGCCGCGGCCGAGAGGTCCCGCGTTGCCAGCGTCGCAGCGACGCCGTCGCAACGGCCGACGATGGCGCCGCTGCGGTCGTCGAAGACCAGCGCGATCGGTCCGCGCTCGCTCGGCTTCCAGGCACTGCGACCGTCGTCGAGGCTTCGCGCGCTCAGCGGCAAGGCGGGTGCGCGCTCGAAGGCGCCGCGCGGCGCGCTCGGGACCGCACCGGTCGCGAGCGCGAGCGAGCCGGCGTAGGCCGGGGCGACGCCGGCAATCAACGAGTGCAGCAGGACCTCGCGCTCGTTGCCGCTGCGGTCGTGCCAGCGCACGGCGACACGTGTCGACTTCGTCGCGCCGAAAGCGAGGTCGTCGACGCGACGCTCGATCCGGTAGTCGGCGTGCGCGGCAGGCGACGACGCCGCGGCCACCGACGCATCGCCGCTCACGATGTCGGTGAAGCTGCGTTGTCCGGGTGTGCCGTCGAGCGTGGCGAACGACCGCATGTCCTCGCTCGCTGCCTGACCGAAGCGGATCGCCTCCGATCGCTCGCGCGCGACGTCGCCGGCCAGGCGAAGCTGGCCCTGCAGGTGGGCGGCGGCGGCCGTGCCGAGGGCGAGGACGACGAAGGCGACGAGCGACTCGACCAGGCTGACGCCGCGCTGGCGCGTCCGTTGCGAGGTCGCGCGGCGATACCGGCAGTCGTTCATTGGTTGCGAGGTCGCGCCGCGACGCCGGCAGTCGTTCATTGAAAGTCCTTCCAGCTGCCGTTGATACGAACGAAGCTGCCGCTGCCCACCGCGAGCCGCGCCAGCACGGCCGGATCGCGATGGAGATCGACGGCGCCGTCGCCGCGATAGGCGCCGGTGACGACCGCGCCGCGGACGAACGCGCGGCCCGGCGTCGTGTCGCTCCATTCCAGCGAGGCGGCGTGGACGACGCCATGCAGCTCGACATCGCCCGACACGCGCAGTGCGCCGGTGGCGACGATGACGATCGGGTCGTCGGCGCTGCCGAAGGCAGCCGGCCCGGTGATCGTCGCGTCGCCTTCGATGACGAGGAGTCGTCGGCCGGCGTCGATCGCGGCGCCGAGCCTGCCGGCGCAGTCGGTCGCGCAATCGACCCGGCGCGCGGCGGGCTGCGCTGCCCACGCCGCGTGTCCCATGCCGAAGGTGCGCGCGAAGAAGCGGTCGCCGGACAGCGCGTGCAGCGCGGCGTCGTCGCCGGCGAGCGATGCACCGAGCGAAGCGCCTGGGGGCGCGCCGATGCGAAGCGCCGTGGCGCCGATGCGGCCGCCCGCGTGAACCGCGAGCGCGCCGCTCGCAGCGTCGATGTTGTGGACGCCGAGCGAGGCGGCGCCGATGTCGACATCGCCGTGTACGGTCAGCGCGGCGGCCGGCGCGGCACGAAGCGCCGGCAGCATCGTCCATGCGGCTTCGAGCCGGATCGTCGCTTCGCCGGCCGCATCGATGCTTGCCGCGCAGGTCGCGCCGGCAGCGCTGCGCGTGCAGCCGGTGGCCAGCACGCGCACGACGTCGGGTCGTGTCGACGCGGCGAGCTCGACGATGAAGGCCGGCGCCATGGCGCTGCCGACGGACGCGGGCAGCTCCGGCCGACCGTCCGCCGGGCAGCGGCAGGTCCAGCCGTTGGCGCCGCGCACGCAGGCGGCCTGCAACGGCACCGGCGTGCCGCCGTCCATCCAGGTGCGCGCTGCGAGATCGCCCGATGGGACGTCGATCCGGATCAGGCGATCGCGAAACGACACCGCCATCGCGTCGGAACTCGGCAGGCAATCGGCGCCGATCCGGGACGGATCGTTGATGCGTGCAAGCGCCCAGTCGAGGCCGGCTTCGGCAGCTTCGAAGGCGCTCGCCGCACGCAGCTCGTTGGCCGATCGCTGCTCCTCGACGACGACGTTGCGGTGCGCGACGGCGACCGCCAGGACCATGGCGAAGCAGAGCATGACGGTCACGAAAAGGGCGGCGACGCCGCGCTGGCCAGCGCGCGAGCGAAGCGAGGGCGCAGTCGTGCCGAGGGACGAGCGGTTCGACATGGCGGTCAGGCCTCGCAGCTGCCGACGACGATGTCGTTGCGAACCCGAACGACGCTGCGCAGCTCGCGTGTCACGAGCGCATCGACTGCCGAGCGGCCGGCGACGTCGATCGCGTAGCTGCGAATCTGCTGGCGCGGCGGGCAGGTCGTGCTGCCCGCGCTGCACGGCTTGGCGCAGAACGTGGCGAGGTCGGCTTCGTCGACGCGCGGGACGACGCTGAACGAGGTGACGACGACCGTACCCGGATCGCTGAGCGCCTGCCAGTTGCGGGCGCCCAGCTGCACCTCGATCGCGCCGTTGCGAAGACGAAAGCCGAACCGCTCGCTGTCGTCGACGCTCACTGCATCGCCCGCGCCATTCGAGAAGCTGAGCGCGACGACGGCAGCCGCGCCGCTCGCAGCCGCGATCTCGGCGTGCGGATTGACGACGATCGATTCGTCGCCGCGGCGCACGCCCGACGCGGCCGCTGCCCAGTGGCCGGCCCGGCGCAGGTCGCGGGAAACGAGCTCGGCGGCGCCACGCAAGTCCTGCATCAGCCGGGCCTCGATCTGAACGCGCCGCGCTGCTGCCTGATTCGCCGCGACGACGCTGCCGGCCGCGGCGACGACGATCAGGCCGACGGCCGCCCCGACGAGCAGCTCGACCAGCGAGAGACCGCGCTCCTGACGGCGTGCCATCACCGGCTCCAGCACGCGCGGTTGGCGTCGGCGCCGTTGGCCGTGGTCGCGTCGCTGCCCGAGGCGTAGGTCAGCGTGGCGTCGGCGAGCGCGAGGCGCAGATGGCGGCACCTCGTGTCGCGAGCCTGGCCGGCGACGGCGGAGGCGAGCAGCTCGAAGCCGGCGGCGTCGCTCGAGACGACCGCGATCCGGTAATGCCCCGCAGGCGACGTCGGTCGCACGCCGGCGTCGGCGAGGCTCCCGTAGCTGGCGTTGTTGGCGCGAAAGCGCTCCTGGGCGAGCTGTGCCTGCATGAGGGCGACGAGGGCATCGGTGCGGCGCGCTCGCATCACCTGGCCTTCGAGGCTCGGATAGGCGATGCTCGACAGCACGCCGGCGATGCCGACCGTGACCATCGTTTCGATCAGCGTGAAGCCGGTGTTGCGGCGAACGCCTGGGGCCGATGGTGATCGAGTGAAGCGAACAGTCGGATTCATCGGATTCCTTTCGGAGAATTAGCAAGGCGAGTAGCCGGACACCGTGCCGTTGGGCGAGCACGAGCGCACCCGTCCGACGACGTTGACGACGTGGTGGACCGCGCCGCCGCGCGCGCCGACGAGTCGCAGCGTGCCGGTCGGCGTGCTCGTGCCGTGGAGCGGATCGAAAACGATCGAGGCGACGTTGCCGGCGACGCTCACCCGCTCGCTGTTCGCGAGCACGACGCCCTTGACCGTGCGGGCGCCGGAGCTGCATACCGCGCCCGCATCGGCGCCGCAGCCGCAGTCGGCCGGGGCACCGCTGTGGACGATCCAGCAGCTCGCGCCGGCGCCGGCGAAGAGGCTCAAGCGAAGCGGCTGGTTGCGGGCGATCGCCTCGCTGCGCGCGAGCTGGATGTCGGCGGCCAGGCGCGTGGCCGCGCTGTCGAGCCGGCGCGCGTCGATCAACGCCGTGAACGATGGCGCCGCCGTCGCGGCGACGATCGCGGTGATCGCGACGACGATCGCCAGCTCGAGAAGCGTCAGCCCGTGCTGACGGCGCTTGCCGGTATCGCGTGCTGCATGCGTCGTTGCCATGCAGGCACTGTAGGAACGCGGTGCGCGGGACGCGATCCCTCGGGAGGGTAAACGCAGGGGGTCCGCCGGGTGGCGCCCCCCTGGGGGAAGGTCAGATGTCCCGGATCAGCTGGCGGAACTCGTCGACGTCCTCGAAGCTGCGGTAGACCGACGCGAAGCGCACGTACGCAACCTTGTCGATGCGCTTGAGCTCGCGCATGACGTGCTCGCCGAGCTTGGCCGAGAGCACTTCCTTGCCGCCGCTGTTGAGCAGCTTGTCCTGGATGCGCTCGATCGCGGTGTCGATCTGCTCGACGCTGACCGGACGCTTGCGCAGCGCGAGGATCATCGACGCGCGCAGCTTGGCGGCGTCGAACTCGGCGCGCCTGCCGTCCTTCTTCACCACCGACGGCAGGGCGATCTCGGCGTGCTCGTAGGTGGTGAAGCGCTTGTCGCAGCTCTGGCAACGCCGGCGCCGGCGCACGACGTCGCCTTCGTCGGAGTCGCGTGTCTCGACGACCTGGGTGTCCTCGTGGCTGCAGAACGGACAACGCATGAGCGACCTCGAAGGGGTCGCGAAAGCGACCCCGTTGTGCTGTGGGCTATCTGTAGACCGGGAAGTCTCTTGTCAGGGTGGCGACCTTGGCGCGCACCGCCGCGATGCTGGCCTCGTCGTTCGGACGGTCGAGCACGTCGGCGATCAGATGCGCGGTCTGCCGCGTCTCGCTCTCGCCGAAGCCGCGCGTCGTCAGCGCCGGCGTGCCGAGGCGGATGCCGCTCGTCACCATCGGCTTTTGCGGGTCGTTGGGGATGCCGTTCTTGTTGCACGTCATGTGCGCCGACTGCAGCACCGTCTCGGCGTCCTTGCCGGTGATCCCCTTCGGCCGCAGGTCGACCAGCATGACGTGGCTCTCGGTGCGGCCGCTGACGATGCGCAGGCCGCGCTCGCTCAGTGTCTCGGCGAGGACGATCGCATTCTTCGCGACCTGCTGCTGGTAGGTCTTGAATTCGGGCGCGAGCGCTTCCTGGAACGCCACCGCCTTGGCGGCGATCACGTGCATCAGCGGTCCGCCCTGGATGCCGGGGAAGATCGCGCTGTTGATCTTCTTGGCGATCGCCTCGTCGTTCATGAGGACGATGCCGCCGCGCGGGCCGCGCAGGCTCTTGTGCGTCGTCGACGTGACGACGTGGGCGTGCGGCAGCGGGTTCGGATAGATGCCGGCGGCGATCAGCCCGGCGTAGTGCGCCATGTCGACCATGAACCAGGCGCCGACGTCCTTGGCGACCTGCGCGAAGCGCGCGAAGTCGATCTTCAGGCTGTAGGCGGAGGCGCCGGCGATGATGAGCTTGGGCTTGGTCTCGTGGGCCAGCCGCTCCATCGCGTCGTAGTCGATCTCCTCGGCCGCGGTGAGCCCGTAGCTCACGACCTTGAACCACTTGCCGCTCATGTTGAGCGCCATGCCGTGGGTCAGGTGGCCGCCTTCGGCGAGGCTCATGCCCATGATCGTGTCGCCGGGCTGGATCAGGCCGAACAGCACCGCCTGGTTGGCCTGCGAGCCGGAGTTGGCCTGGACGTTCGCGTAGCCGGCGCCGAACAGCTTCTTGACGCGATCGATGGCGAGCTGCTCGACGACGTCGACGAACTCGCAGCCACCGTAGTAGCGCTTGCCGGGATAGCCCTCGGCGTACTTGTTGGTGAGTTGGCTGCCTTGCGCCGCCATCACCGCCGGCGAGGCGTAGTTCTCGGAGGCGATGAGCTCGATGTGCTCTTCCTGGCGTTTGTTCTCGGCGGCGATCGCCGCGGCGATCTCGGGGTCGACGTGGGCCAGGGTGGAAGTGGTGCGATCGAACATGGAGGGCCGTCCTTCAAGGCAATCCGCGCGAATCGAATGCGACGGCTCGCGGGGCGGCCCAGGCGAACGGCTCGACCGACACGAGCGACGCTGGTGCCGACCGTGCTTCCCGGTGGTGATCCACCTCGGGCTCCACGAGGGAGCCGCATCGCCAGTCGCACGGCGATGTCAGTGTAACGGAGGCGGTGCGCAGCGCGAGCATGCGCCGCGGCCGTCGCGGGCCTGCTCAGTGCAGGAACGCGACCTTGTCGGGCGCCGGCACCGGATCGGCGGGGGTGGTCGCTTGCGGCTCCGCCGTCGCCGCCGGCGGGGCGGCATCGGCGGCGGGACGCGCCTTCGCTGCCGGCGGCGTCACCGCTGCCGTGGTCCGGACCTTGCCGCCGCTCGCCACCAGGCGAAGGATGCCCTGCTGCGCCAGCACCTTGGCGGCGTAGCCGCCGTCCTCGCCGGAGTTGCCGGCGCCGACATAGGAGCGCAGCCCGGCCTCCAGGCTGCCGGTGCGGCGGATGCATTCCTTCAGGACCTGGACGCCGACCCGCAGGTTGGTGACCGGGTCGAAGGCGGCATGGCTGCCTCCGAAGGCCTCGTATTTGTCGTCGTGGACCTTGGTCATCACCTGCATCAGCCCCTGTGCGCCGACGGGGCTCTGGGCGAATGGGTTGAAGCTCGACTCGACGGCCATGACGGCCAGGATCAGCGTCGGATCGAGGTCGACCAAGGCGCCGACCGTCCACGCTTCCTGCACCAGTCGGCTCACCGGCTCGGGGGCGACGTGATAGCGGGCCGCGAGCCAGAGCGCCACCGAGGCCTGGGCCCGGCTCAGGTTTTTGGGATCGGACGCGGTCGCGCGCAGGATCGCGTCGGGTTCGCCCAGGTTGGGCTCGGCATCGGGATCGGCGGCCGCCTGCACCCGCGCCTCGTGCCGCGCCTGCAGCCAGCTCAAGGTCTGCGCCTCGATGGCGTGGCGAAGGTCCGAGCGACTCGAAGCGAACAGGGCGACGCCGACGACCAGCAGGCCGAACAGGGCGAGGGAGTTGTGGCTCACCTCGAGGAGGCCGTGGCCGGCGTCGCGCAGAAAGACGGCTCCCGAGCGGGCGACTGCGTTCCGCCAGGCGCGGGCTAGCGAAACCACCTGCGTCAATGAAGTCATGGCTCTCACTTCCATTTCGACGCCCCGCCCGGCACGTCCGGGGACGGCTGGTGCGAGGCGATAATCCACACGGTCCGAGCCGGCTGGTCGCCCGCAGTACCGCTCGTGGCCGACCGCGCGGGGAAAGCACGGCAACCGCGAAAACGGCGCGATTCTAGGAATCGCTTTAATTCCTGGTCAACACTGGTCCAGGCGCCTCTTATAGCGATTTCGTATGGATTATTCGGATTTGCGCCATTTCATCCGGTCGCTGGAGGCTGAGGGCGACCTGGCGCGGGTCGCAGAGCCAGTCTCCACGCGGCTTGAGATGACAGCGGTCGGTGACTTCACCCTTCGTCGGGGCGGCCCGGCACTACTTTTCGAAAAGCCGGCCGGTTACACAATTCCGGTCCTCGCCAACCTCTTCGGCACCACGGTCCGGGTGGCCAAGGCGATGGGTGCCACCGGGGTGGATGGCCTGCGCGACATCGGCGTCGTCCTCGCCAACCTGAAGGAGCCGGAGCCCCCCAAGGGCCTGCGCGATGCCGGTCGCTTGTTACAGATGGCGAAGACCCTCTGGACGATGCGACCGGTGTCGGCCACGCGGCCGGCGTGCCGCGAGGTCGACCTGCGGGTCGACGAGATCGATCTGGGTCGGCTGCCCGTGCAGACATGCTGGCCCGCGGATGCGGGGCCTCTGATCACGTGGGGCCTCGTCGTCACGCGCGGTCCCCAGGGCCTGGCGAGCTCGCGCCAGCGCCAGAACCTTGGCATCTACCGCCAGCAGGTGATCGGCAGGCGTCAGGTCATCATGCGCTGGCTGGCCCATCGCGGCGGCGCGCTCGATTTCCGCGACTTCGCGGCGGCCCGGCCGGGCCAGCCCTTTCCGATGGCGGTGGCGCTTGGCGCCGACCCGGCGACGATGCTGGGTGCCGTCACGCCGGTTCCCGACACGCTCTCGGAGTATCAGTTCGCCGGCCTGCTGCGCGGCAGCCGGACCGAGGTGACCGACTGCGGCGTGGGCGATGCCGGCGTCTTCCTCCAGGTGCCGGCGACCGCCGAGTTCGTCTTCGAGGGCCACATCCCGCTTGCCCCGGCCGGCTTCACGGGGACGAGCGAGTTCGGCGTGGCGACGCGCGAGATCGGCGGCTACCTGCACGCCCTCGAGGGCCCGTTCGGCGACCACACCGGCTATTACAACGAGCCCGACTGGTTTCCGGTGTTCGAGATCGAGCGGCTGACGCATCGGCACGACCCGATCTACCACTCGACCTACACGGGCAAGCCGCCCGACGAGCCGGCGGTGCTCGGCGTGGCCCTGAACGAGGTCTTCGTGCCGATCCTGCAGAAGCAGTTTCCGGAGATCGTCGACTTCTACCTGCCGCCCGAAGGCTGCAGCTACCGGATGGCGATCGTCAGCATCAAGAAGCAGTACCCCGGTCACGCGAAGCGGGTGATGTTCGGGATCTGGAGCTTCCTGCGCCAGTTCATGTACACCAAGTTCATCGTCGTCACCGACGACGACGTCGACATTCGTAGCTGGCCCGACGTGATCTGGGCGATCACGACGCGGATGGATCCGGTGCGCGACACGGTGCTGGTCGACCGGACACCGATCGATTCGCTCGATTTCGCCTCGCCGGTGTCGGGGCTGGGCGGCAAGATCGGGCTCGACGCGACGACCAAGGGCCACGGCGAGACCGAGCGCGAATGGGGGCGGCCGATCCGCCCCGACCCAGCGGTCGCCGCGCGGGTGGCGGGCGTGATCGCCGCGATCGCGGCGTCGCACCCGGCGACGCCGCTTTCCTGATCAGCGCCGACGGCCGCGCGACGCGCTCTTGTTCGCCGCGGTTGCTGCAGCCGGCGCCGCCGCAGAGCCGCTGCCGGCACCGCCGCCGCTCCGCCTCGCCCCCGCCTGCAGACCTTCGGACATGCCGATGAGGACGCCGCTCGCCAACGCCGCGTAGCTGTCGAGCATCGCCTGCGCCGCGCGCAATCCCGACGCCCGCCCGTCGCGCAGCATCGTTTGCGCCTGGCCCATCAGCTGCTCGACCGTCTGCGTCGCCTGCATGCCGGTGGCGCTTCCCTTGATCTTCATCGCGTCGAGGGCGCTCCGCCACGGCCCTTCCAGCGGCCCCGCCGACTGGCTCGCCTTGGTGACGGCGGCGAAGAAGGCGTCTTCCATCTTCTCGACGTTGGCGAGCGCCTGCTTGAGCGGCTTCTCGGTCAGCGAGACGCCGCCGCTCACGAACTGCTCGAGCGCCTTGCGGTTCGCCTCGACCGCCTGCAGGAGCGCCGAGTCGATGCCGCCGAGCGCCTTGCCGAGCAGGCCCTCGACGTCGATCGCCGGCGCCGGGTTGCGGGCGATGCCGGTCGACGCCGCCTCGGCGACGTTCTTGACGACCTTCTTGATGTTGTCGAGCGTCAGCTCGCGCCCCTGCAGCGCGCGCAACGTCGCCTCGCTGACCGCCTTGCGCAGCGCTTCGCCCTGCTTGGTGCTCGCCTCCGCGAACATGGTGATCAGGGCGTCCTGGTCGAATCCGGTCTTGTTCATGAGAGAGCTCCTTGTTGTTGTCGGTGCCGGCGCGGCCTCATTGCATGTGCTGGCCGCCGTTGATGGCGATATTCGCTCCGGTCACGAAGGCCGCCTCCTCCGAGGCGAGGTAGATGATCAGGCCCGCGACTTCTTCGGGCTTGCCGAGCCGGCCGACCGGGATCTGCGGCAGGATCTTCGTGTTGAGGATCTCCTCCGGAATCGCCGTGACCATCTTGGTGCCGATGTAGCCGGGAGAGATCGTGTTGACGGTGACGCCCTTCCTGGCGACCTCGAGGGCGAGCGCCTTGCTGAAGCCGTGCACGCCGGCCTTGGCGGCGGAGTAGTTGGTCTGGCCAAACGCGCCCTTGGAGCCGTTCACCGAGGCGACGTTGATCACGCGACCCCAGTTGCGCTCGACCATCCCGTCGGCGACCTGCTTGGTCATGTTGAACAGGCTGTCGAAGTTCGTGCGCACGACCGCGTCCCAGCTGGCCTTGTCCATCTTCTTGAAGGTCATGTCGCGTGTGATGCCGGCGTTGTTGATCAGGATGTCGACCGCGCCGACCTTGCTCTGCACCTCGGCGACCGCACGCGCGCACGAATCGTAGTCGGCGACGTCGCACGGCACCGCCAGGATGTCGTAGCCCTTGCCCTTCATCGCCTGGACCCACTCGCCGTGCTTGGTGTTGCTCGGCGAGTAGGTGACGACGACCTTGTAGCCGGCGTCGACCATCTTGGCGGCGATCGTCTCGCCGAGCCCGCCCATGCCGCCGGTGATCAGCGCCACCCGCCCGTTGCCCTTGCCGCTTGCTGCTGTCATGTTCCTCGTCTCCTTCGTTGCGATGAGTCTTCGCCCGCGTCGGCGGCTTCGGCCGTCGAGCAAGGCGTGGCACCGGCGATCATGCGCGCACTGCCGCGCGGACGCCTTGGGAAAACCCCAGACGCAGCGGTGTCGTGACGGCGGGTTCGCGCCATGCCGGTGCATGCGCATCGGCCCTATCCTGTCGCCCATGTCGAAAATGCAGGAAGCGCCCTGGCGGCCGGCGCGCGAGCGCGGCGGGTCGTTGGCGTTCGCGGCAGCGCTGCTCGCCGCCTGGCCGACGTCGGGCCGAGCGCAGGGCGCACCGGCCGACGCACCGACGCGGCTCGCGCCGGTGGTGGTGACGGCGACCCGCACCGCAGAGCCGCCGTTCGACCTGCCGGCGTCGATCGACCGCATCGGCGCCGACGCGATCCGCGACGCCCGCCCGCAGGTCAACATCTCCGAGAGCCTCGGCGGCGTCGCCGGCCTGCTCGCGCGCGACCGCCAGAACTATGCTCAGGACGTGCAGATCTCGGTGCGCGGCTTCGGCGCCCGCTCGACCTTCGGGATCCGCGGCGTTCGCCTCTACGTCGACGGCATCCCGGCGACGCTGCCCGACGGTCAGGGCCAGATCAGCAACGTCGACCTCGGCTCGGCGGACAGCATCGAGGTCCTGCGCGGGCCGTTCTCGGCGCTCTATGGCAATTCCTCGGGCGGCGTCATCCAGGTGTTCACCGAGGAGGGGAGCGGCGCTCCGACGGTCGGCGCCGCTGTCGCCGGCGGCAGCTACGGCGCGCTCCGTTTCGGCCTAAAGGCGAGCGGCGCCGTCGGCGCGTTCGGCTACGTCGTCAGCGGCAGCACCTTCCACATCGACGGCTACCGGGAGCACAGCGAGGCCGAGCGCAACATCGGCAACGCCAAGCTCACCTGGCACGACGACGACAACCGCGTGACGCTCGTCGTCAACAGCCTGGCCTTGCCGAAGGCGCAGGATCCGCTCGGCCTCACGCGCGCGCAGTTCGAGACCGATCCGCGCGGCGTCGATCCGGCGGCGATCGCGTTCGACACGCGCAAGACGGTCGACCAAACGCAGCTCGGCCTGGTCTACGAGCATCGGATCGACGCCGTGAACTCGCTGCGTGCGCTCGTCTACGGCGGCCACCGCAATACCGAGCAGTTTCAGGCGATCCCGGTCGCGCCGCAGGCGAGTCCGCTCCATCCCGGCGGCGTGATCGTGCTCGGTCGCAGCTACAGTGGCACCGATGTTCGCTGGACTGCGAAGACGCGCCTGGCCGACGGGCCGGCCACGCTTGTCGCCGGCGTCGCCTACGACGAGCTCTTCGAGCATCGCCGGGGCTTTCAGAACTTCGTCGGCACGACGCTCGGCGTCGAGGGCGCGCTGCGCCGCGACGAGAACAACGAAGTCTCCAACTTCGATCAGTACGTCCAGGGCGCGTGGCAGTTCGCGCCGCGCTGGACGGTGCACGCGGGCGTGCGGCACAGCAAGGTCAGCTTCTCGTCCGAGGACCACTACGTCGTTCCGCCCAATCCCGACGACAGCGGCAAGCTCGACTTCGAGGCGACGCTGCCGGTGCTCGGCCTGATGTTCGCGGCGACGCCGGATCTGCATCTCTACGTCACCGCTGGACGCGGCTTCGAGACGCCGACCTTGAACGAGCTCGCCTACCGGCCGAACGGCCTCACCGGGCTGAACCTCGCCCTCGGCCCGGCCGAGAGCGACAGCTACGAGGTCGGCGTCAAGACGCGCAACGCCTGGGGCGACGTCAACCTCGCCCTGTTCGAGACGAGGACGAGCAACGAGATCGCCACGCTGAGCAACGTCGGCGGCCGCTCGACCTTCCAGAACGTCGGCTCGACGCGGCGGCGCGGGCTCGAGGCGGCGTGGAGCGCCGACCTGCGCGAGAACCTGCACGCGCAGGTGGCGTACACCCGCCTCGACGCGCGCTACCGCGACACGTTCCAGACCTGCACGGTGACGCCTTGCGCGGTTCCCAACCTCACCATCCCGGCCGGCAACCGCATCCCGGGGCTCGCGCGCGATTCGCTCTACGGCGCGCTCGGCTGGGTGCCGCCGCGCGGCTGGCGCGGCGGCGTCGAGGCGCGGGCGCTGAGCAAGGTGTGGGTCAACGACGCGAACTCCGACGCCGCCGCCGGCTTTGCGATCCTCAACGCCAGCGTCGGCTACGTCGCCCGTGTCGGCGCCGTCGACCTGACCGGCTTCGGGCGCGTCGACAACGTGTTCGGCCGCAGCTACGCCGGCTCGGTGATCGTCAACGAAGGCAACGCGCGCTACTTCGAGCCGGCGCCGACGCGCAACTGGACCGTCGGCCTGACGGCGGCGGTCGGCTTCTAGCCGCGTCGGCTGCGATGAGGTTCTACGGCGCCGACGAGACGCGCGCGCGGCTGGCGTTCGCGCCGCTCGTCGATGCCGTTCAGGCGATGTTCGCGCGCGGCTGCGAACTGCCGCCGCGCCAGGTGCTCGAGCTCGCCCGCGATGGCGCCGAGCCGGTGACGTCGCTCGTCATGGCGGCCTGGCAGGAAGGTCGCTGCTATGGCGTCAAGGTCGTCAACATCGCGCCCGGCAATGGCGCGCGCGGCCTGCCGGGGCTGCACTCGACGTACGTCCTCTACGACGCGAGCAGCGGCGTGCCGCTGGCCTGGATCGACGGCGACGAGATCACCGCACGTCGGACGGCGGCGACCTCGGCGCTGGCGGCGTCGTGGCTCGCGCCCGCGAGCGCGAGCCATCTCGCGCTGATCGGCGCCGGCCGGATCGCGCGCCTGCTGCCGGAGGCGCATCGCGTCGTCCGGCCGATCGAGCGCGTCACGGTGTGGGCGCGCTCGCCGGCGCGTGCCGACGCGCTCGTCGACGAGCTCGCCCGCGACGGCTTCCGGGCGCGGGTCGCGGCGAGCGTCGAAGCCGCCGTCGCCGAAGCCGACATCGTCAGCTGCGCAACGCTGGCGCGCGCGCCGCTCGTCTTCGGCGGCTGGCTCGCGCCGGGCAGCCACCTCGATCTGATCGGCTCGTTCACGCCGGCGATGCGCGAGGCCGACGACAGCTGCTTCGCAGGGGCCCGGGTGATCGTCGACAGCGATGACGCGGCGGTCAAGAGCGGCGACCTCATCGGACCGCTGGCGCGCGGCGTGGTCGGCCGTGACGCGATCGGCACGCTGGCCGAGCTCGTGCGCGGCGCGCGCGACGCCGGTCGCGCGCCCGGCCAGCGCACCGTCTTCAAGTCGGTCGGCAGCGCGCTCGAGGACCTCGCCGCCGCGATGCTCGTCCACGACGGCGAGGTTCGGCGCCGCGCCTGACATGACTCGGCACGACGATCCCCTGGCGCGCGGCGGTCCCCCGGCTGGCGCCGCGCTGTCTCCGCGCGAGGCACTGTCGCTGCCCGCGACGCGCTCGCCGCTGCGCGCCGCGATCACCGCCGCGTACCGGCGCCCCGAGCCCCAGGCGGTGCCGCCGCTCGTCGCCGCGGCGCGCCTGCCGGCGCCGACCGCCGCCGCCGCGCAGGCGCTGGCGCGCCGGCTCGCGCAGACGCTGCGCGATCGCAAGAGCGCGGCGGGCCGTGAAGGCCTGGTCCAGGGCCTGCTCCAGGAGTATTCGCTGTCGTCGCAGGAAGGCGTCGCGCTGATGTGCCTCGCCGAGGCGCTGCTGCGCATCCCCGACCCGGCGACTCGCGACGCGCTCATCCGCGACAAGATCAGCACCGGCCAGTGGCACGAGCACCTGGGGCGCAGTCCTTCGCTGTTCGTCAACGCCGCGACCTGGGCGCTGCTCCTCACCGGCAAGCTGGTGTCGACGCACAGCGAGTCGAGCCTGTCGAGCGCGCTGGCGCGGCTGGTCGGCAAGGGCGGCGAGCCGCTGATCAGAAAGAGCGTCGACCGCGCGATGCGCCTGATGGGCGAGCAGTTCGTAACCGGCGAGACGATTGCCCAGGCGCTCGCCAACGCGCGGCCGCGCGAAGCGCAGGGCTTTCGCTATTCGTACGACATGCTCGGCGAGGCGGCGCTGACCGCCGCCGACGCGGCTCGCTACCGGCGCGCCTATGAAAGCGCGATCGATGCGATCGGCCGCGCGTCCGCGGGGCGCGGCATCCACGCCGGGCCGGGCATCTCGATCAAGCTGTCGGCGCTGCACCCGCGCTACAGCAGGGCGCAGATCGCTCGCGTCGGCAGCGAGCTCTATCCGGTCCTGAAGGACCTCGCGATCCGCTCGCGCCGCCACGACATCGGCCTCAACATCGACGCCGAGGAGGCCGACCGGCTCGAGATCTCGCTCGACCTGCTCGAGCGCCTGTGCTTCGAGCCCGAGCTCGCCGGCTGGAACGGCATCGGCTTCGTCGTCCAGGCGTACCAGAAGCGCTGCCCGTTCGTGATCGACGCGCTCGTCGATCTCGCGCGCCGCTCCGGTCATCGCCTCATGGTCCGCCTCGTCAAGGGCGCGTACTGGGACAGCGAGATCAAGCGCGCCCAGGTCGACGGCCTCGACGGCTATCCGGTCTACACGAGGAAGGCCTACACGGACGTCGCCTACCTGGCGTGCGCGCGGCGGCTGCTCGCCGCGCCCGACGCGGTGTTCGCGCAGTTCGCGACCCACAACGCGCACACGCTGGCGGCGGTCTACGAGCTCGCCGGCGGCGAGAGCGCGGCTGCGGACCTGTACGAGTTCCAGTGCCTGCACGGCATGGGCGAGCCGCTCTACGAGCAAGTCGTCGGCGCGGTTGCCGACGGCAAGCTCGGCCGGGCCTGCCGCGTCTACGCGCCGGTCGGAACTCACGAGACGCTGCTCGCCTACCTGGTGCGGCGCCTGCTCGAGAACGGCGCCAACACCTCGTTCGTCAACCGCATCGCCGACGCCGCCGTGCCGATCGACGAGCTCGTCGAGGATCCGGTGACGACGGTCGAGCGGATCGCCGCCGCGGAAGGCGGCGCCGCGCCGCGCGTCGTCGGCCGGCCGCATCCGGCGATCCCGCTGCCGCGCCAGATCTACGGCGGCGCGCGACTCAATTCGCGCGGCCTCGACTTGTCGAACGAAGACGAGCTCGCGCTGCTGGCAGAGGCGTTGCGAGCGAGCCGCGCCGAAGCGTGGGCGGCGGCACCGATGCTGGCGGCGAACGACGCGGCAGCGAACGATCGTGACGACGGCGACGGTCGCGACCGCGCTGCCCCGGCCGGCACCGCGCTGCAGCCGGTTCGCAATCCGGCCGACCACGATGACATCGTCGGCCACGTCCGCGAGGCGACGCTCGCCGACGTCGATCGCGCCGTCGCGAGCGCACGCGCAGGCGCGGCCTCGTGGGCGGCGACGCCGGCGGCAGACCGGGCGGCCCTGCTCGAACAGGCGGCCGATTCGCTCGAGGCCGACCTGCCGCGCCTGCTCGGGCTGCTTGCGCGCGAGGCGGGCAAGACCTATCCGAACGGCATCGCCGAAGTGCGCGAGGCGGTCGACTTCCTCCGCTTCTATGCCGCGCAGGCGCGCCGCGACCTCGCCGACGGCGACACCCTCCCGCTCGGCCCGGTCGTCTGCATCAGCCCCTGGAATTTCCCGCTCGCCATCTTCACCGGCCAGGTCGCCGCCGCGCTCGCTGCGGGCAACCCGGTGCTCGCCAAGCCGGCGGAGCAGACGCCGCTGATCGCCGCCGAGATGGTGTGCCGGCTGCATCGGTCCGGCGTCCCGACTGAGGTGCTGCAGCTCTTGCCCGGGCGCGGCGAAACCGTCGGCGCCGCGCTCGTCGCCGACGCGCGCGTTCAGGGCGTCATGTTCACCGGCTCGACCGACGTCGCGCGCCTGCTCCAGAAGAGCCTCTCGACGCGCCTGAGCGACGCCGGCCGCGCCGTGACCCTGATTGCCGAGACCGGCGGGCAGAACGCGATGCTGGTCGACTCGTCGGCGCTCGCCGAGCAGGTCGTCGCCGACGTCGTCGCCTCGGCATTCGACAGCGCCGGCCAGCGCTGCTCGGCGCTGCGCGTGCTCTGCCTCCAGGCCGACGGCGCCGACCGCATCGTCGCCATGCTGAAGGGCGCGATGGCCGAGAGCCGGCTCGGAGCGACCGAGGACCTCGCCGTCGACGTCGGCCCGGTCATCGACGGCGAGGCGCGCGCGGCGATCGAGGGTCACGTCGCGCAGATGCGCGCGCGCGGCCGCAGCGTCTTCCAGGCCGCGAGCAACGGCCCCGGCGCGATCGCGCGCGGCACCTTCGTGGTGCCGACGCTGATCGAGCTCGATCGCCTCGACGAGCTCGAGCGCGAAGTCTTTGGGCCGGTGCTCCACGTCGTCCGCTACCGGCGGCGCGATCTCGCCAGGATGATCGAGCAGGTCAACGCCACCGGCTACGGCCTGACGCTCGGCGTCCAGTCGCGCATCGACGAAACGATCGCGCAGGTCGTCGCCGGCGCGCACGTCGGCAACGTCTACGTCAACCGCAACATGGTCGGCGCGGTCGTCGGCGTCCAGCCGTTCGGAGGCGAGGGGCTGTCGGGGACCGGACCGAAGGCCGGCGGTCCGCTCTATCTTTATCGCTTGCTCGCACGTGCGCCCGCCGATGCGATGGCGTGCGCGCTCGCTGCCGACAGCGTCGACGAGTCGGCGCCGCTCGACGGGTCGTCGCCGCTGCGCGAGCTGCAGCGATGGGCGACCGGCGACGGCCGCATGGCGCTGGCGACGGCGTGCGGCCGCTTCGCAGGCGCTTCGCGGGTCGGTATCGCGTCGCTGCTCGCCGGGCCGACCGGGGAGCGCAACGTCTACACCCTGCAGCCGCGCGAGGCGGTGCTCTGCCTCGGCGCCGACGAAAGCGATCGCCTGGTTGAGCTGGCTGCCGTCCTCGCCGTCGCCAGCCGCGCGCTCTGGCCGAGCGAATCGGCGCCCCTGCGCGCGCGCCTGCCCGAGCCGGTGCGCGCGCGCATCGATCTCGTCGACGACTGGACCGCGCCGGCGGCGCGCTTCGACGCGGTCCTCCATCACGGCAGCGCCGACGAGCTCCTTCGCATCAGCGCCGCGCTGGCGTCGCGCGCCGGGCCCATCGTCGGCGTCGAAGGATTGCGGCCGGGCGAGACGGCGCTGCCGCTCGAGCGCCTCGTCGTCGAGCGCGCGCTGAGCGTGAACACCGCGGCCGCGGGCGGCAACGCGACCTTGATGACCCTGCAGTGAGGAGGAAACTCACGCTGGCTTGTCGGACGCTCGTGGCGGCGGCGCTCGCCGTCGCGGCCTGCGGCACGGCAGCGGAGACGCTCGAGCGAACGCTCCGCGTCGGCGTGCGCGAGCGCAGCTACGAGATCGACCTGCCAGCGCGACGCGAGAGCGCACACGTGCTTCCCGTCGTCATCGTCTTCCATGGCGGCGGTGGCGCGGCCGATTCGGTGCGTCGGCAGAGCCGGATGAGCACGAAGGGCGACGCCGAGGGCTTCATCGTCGTCTACCCGCAAGGCTCGGGCGGCATCGCCGGAAAGCTCAGGACCTGGAACGCCGGCACCTGCTGCGGCTACGCGATGCAGCAGCGCATCGACGAGATCGCATTTGTCGCTGCGCTCCTCGACGACCTGCAGGCGACGGTCGCGGTCGATCGCGCGCGCATCTATGCGACCGGCATCTCGAACGGCGGAATGATGGCCTACGAGGTGGCGTGCGCGCTCGCCGACCGCATCGCCGGGATCGCCGTCGTCGCCGGCGAGATGACCGCGCTCGATCGCTGTCTGCCGTCGCGACCGGTGCCGGTGCTCATCGTCCATGGCAGCGCCGATCGCAACCTGCCGATCGACGGTGGCGTCGGCGCGAAAGCGTTCGCGGTGCACGAGGTGCGCAGCCTCGCGTCGGCGATCGACTTCTGGCGCCGCCACGACGGCTGCAGCGAGACCGCACGCAGCGAGGTCGTCGGCGCGGTGCGGCGCACGAGCTATTCGGCGTGCAGCGACGGCAGCGAGGTCGAGGTCGTCACGATCGAGGGAGGCGGCCACTCGTGGCCGGGCGGCGATCGCCTGGCGCGCTTCCTCGATCCTCCGTCGCCGGCGCTCGACGCGACCGCCGAGGTCTGGCGCTTCTTCGCGCGTCACTAGCCGCGTCGTCGCAGCGAACGGGAACGGCGCTTGCCGGGGATGGGGCAAGGAGATCCGTCATGACCAAGCTCGATGCCCAACATCGGGACGCGCTGGAGACGAGCCAGTTCGCCTTCCCGAAGGAGCGCAAGGAACCGCTCGAGAACGCGACCCACGTGCGCAACGCGATCGCCCGCTTCAACCAGGTCGACGGCGTCAGCGACGCCGAACGCGACGAGGCGTGGAAGCGCATCAAGGCGGCGGCGAAGAAGTTCGGCGTCGAAGTGAACGAAAAGAGCTGGCGCGAGCTCGGCAAGCGCTAAGGAAGCGCCCTCTCTGCGGTGGCCGCACCGACCGCCGCGACCCGTGAGGCGCGGCGGTCTCAGTCGTTCGAAGCCGCCACGGCGAGATCGGTCGCAGCCGGCACGGCGGCGGCGCGGACCAGGCCGGTCGCCGGGTCCATCACGACGACACGGTCGGCGACGGCGATCGTCTCCTTGCGGTGCGCGACCAGCACCCGGGTCATGTCCAGCGCCTCGATCGCGCGCGTGACGAGCGCCTCGCTCGCCGCGTCGAGGTGGCTCGTCGCTTCGTCGAGGAAGAGCACGCGCGGCGCGTGGTAGAGCGCGCGGGCGATGAAGAGACGCTGCTTCTGGCCGCCCGAGATGTCGCCCGCCGCCTCGGCGAGCATCGAGCGGTACTGCATCGGCATCGCCTCGATCTCGGCGGCGATGTTGGCCTCGCGCGCCGCGCGGGCGACGCGCTCGAGGTCGATCGGCGCGTCGAAGAAGGAGACGTTGTCGGCGACGCTGCCCTGGAACAGGATGTCGTCCTGCAAGACGACGCCGATCACGCGCGCCAGGTCGGCCGACGCGATCGTCCTGAGGTCGCGGCCGTTGACGAGCACCTCGCCGCGGTTCGGCTCGAGCAGGCCGATCATCAGATGAAGCAACGTCGTCTTGCCGCTTCCCGACGGCCCGGTGATCGCGACCGACTCGCCCGGCTCGATCGTCAGGTTCGCGCCTCTCAGGAGCCACGGGCTGTCGTTGCCGTAACGAAACCAGACGTCCTTCACTTCGATGGAGACGCCGGCGTCGTCGGAGACGACGAACGGCCGCTCCGACGCCGCGTCGGCCGCGCCCGCTTCGTCGCCCATCACGTCCTCGATCCGCTCGGCGTTCGTGCGCACGCGGCGCAGCTCCATCGCGTAGAGCACGGCGCGGTTCAGGCGCTCGACCAGGAACGCGCGGAACAGGAAGAACATCATCATCGTGCCGAGCGTGATCCGGTTGCCGAGCACGAGCCAGGTGCCGAGCGCGATCAGGGCGACGTTGCCGAGGCCG
>Ga0207648_10002312_pt1 | contig 20575 bp, 20 predicted proteins | sample KBSMisM32_FD_184310 | JGI IMG/M metagenome (GOLD analysis project Ga0207648, IMG submission 184310) | Miscanthus rhizosphere microbial communities from Kellogg Biological Station, Michigan, USA - KBS Miscanthus M3-2 (SPAdes) (version 2) | ecosystem: Host-associated > Plants > Roots >...
TCGACAAGGCCTTGTGCAGGTTCTGCTCGACCAGCAAGATCGTCACGCCGGTCTCGTTGACGCGCTGGATCACCTCCAGCACCTTGGTCACGAACATCGGCGCGATGCCCCACGAAGGCTCGTCCAGCATCAGCAGGCGCGGCCGCGCCATCAGGCCGCGCGCGATCGCGAGCATCTGCTGCTCGCCGCCGCTCATCGTGCCGGCGAGCTGGGTCGCGCGCTCCTTCAGGATCGGGAACAGTTCGAACATCTCGTCGACGCCAGCCGCGACCTCGTCATCATCGCTGCGCGTGAACGCACCGAGCTCGAGGTTGCGCCGCACCGTCAGGCGTGGGAACAGGCGCCGGCCTTCCGGCACCAGCGACAGCCCGAGCGGCACGCGCTGGTGCGCCGGCAGGGCCTGCACCGGCTGGCCGTCGAAGCGGATCGTGCCGGCCTCGGCGCGGTTCAGCCCGGCGATCGCGCGCAAGGTCGTCGACTTGCCGTTGCCGTTGCCGCCGACCAGCGCGACGATGCGCCCTTGCGGCACGCTGATGCTGACGTCCGACAGCGCGAGCACGCCGCCGTAGCTGACGCGCAGGTTGCTGACCTCGAGCATGTTGTGGGCGCTGGCCATCACGCGTCTCCCAGGTAGGCGCTGATCACGGTGGGGTCGCGCGAGACCTCGGCCGGCGTGCCGTCGGCGATCTTCAGGCCGCGGTCGAGCACGACGATCTTGTCGGCGATCGGCATGATGCCTTCGAGCACGTGTTCGACGATCAGGCAGGCGATGCCGCGGTCGCGGATCGCGCGCACGACCTGGACCATCTCGCGCACCTCGGACGGGTTCAGCCCGGCCATCACCTCGTCCATCAGCAGCAGCTTCGGCGCGATCGCCAGCGCTCGCGCCACCGCAAGGCGCCGCTGCTCGCTGACCGTCATGCTGCCGGCCGGCTTGTCGGCGAAGCGCGCGAGGTTCACGAACGCGAGCCACTGCAGCGCGGTGGCGCGCGCCGCGCCGACCTTGCGCTGGTGCAGCAGCGCGGCGGCCAGCACGTTGTCGCAGGCCGTCATGCTCGTGAAGCTGCGCGCGACCTGGAAGGTGCGGCCGACGCCGGCGCGCGCGCAGGCCTCGGGCGGCAGGCCGGAGATCGTCTTGCCGTCGAGCTCGATGCGGCCCGAGGTCGGCGTGTAGTAGCCGGCGACGCAGTTGAACGCGGTCGTCTTGCCGGCGCCGTTCGGGCCGATCAGGCCGACGATCTGGCCGGCCTCGACGCTGAACGACACGTCCTGGTTCGCCATCAGGCCGCCGAAGCGCTTGCTGACGCCATGCAGTTCGAGAAGGCTCATGCTGCGACCTCCGCGTTGGCGGCCAGCTGCGCGCGCCTGGCCTTGCGATGCCGAACCCGTTCGCGCCACCAGCCGATCAGCCCGCTCGGGTAGAACACCGCGATCACGACGATCAGCGCGGCGTAGATCATCGTGTCGGTGCCGCGGCCGCTGCCGCCGAAGGCCGCGCGCGTGAGTTCCTCGATCGTCGTCAGCACGACCGAGCCGACGACCGGGCCGAACAAGGTGCCGACGCCGCCGAGGATTGACACCAGCGCCATCTTGATCGACAGCGCGGTCGACAGCACCGAGCCCGGGTCGATGTAGAGCTCCTTCTGCGCGTACAGGCTGCCGCCGAGCGCGGTGAAGAACGCGCTGAGCGCGAGCGCGATCTGCTTGTAGCGGGCGATGGCGATGCCGATGCTGCGCGCGGCGTCGGGCTCGTCCTTGATTGCGCGCAGGTAGTAGCCGAGGTGGCTGCGCTCCATCGCCCAGGTCGCCCCGACGGTCAGCGCGAGCAGGCCGAGCGCGAGCCAGTAGTACGGCGCCTTGTCGGCGAACACCATCGCGCCCCAGCCGCGCTCGCCCATCGGGATCGTCAGGCCGACCGCGCCGCCGGCGTAGTCCCAGTTCGTGAAGACGATCTGCACGATCTCGGCGACCGCGATCGTCGCCATCGCGAAGTAGTGGCCCTTGAGCCGGAAGCAGGACCAGCCGAAGCCCAGGCTCAGCGCCGCCGCGACCACGCCGCCGAGCAGCATGCCGAGCCACGGGTTCAGGCCGAAGTTCAGCAGCAGCATCGTCGAGGTGTAGGCGCCCAGGCCGTAGAACGCGGCGTGGCCCAGCGAGACCTGGCCGGCATAGCCGCCGAGGATGTTCCAGGCGACGCCGAGCTGCGCCGCCATCAGCACCAGGATCGCGAGGTTCAGGTGCGCCGGGTTGCTGCTGACCAGCGGCAGCGCCACGAGCAGCGCGAGCAGCGCGGCGAAAAGGATCGTGCGTTTCATCATGCCTTCCCCATCAGGCCTTGCGGCCGGAACATCAGCACCCCGAGGAACAGCACCAGCACGACCGCAAGCTTGTACTGCGGGCCGAGCAGCAGCCCGCCCATCACCTCGATCACGCCGACCAGGATGCCGGCCCAGAACGCGCCGGTCACGCTGCCGAAGCCGCCGAGGTTCACGACCACGAACGCGAGCAGGATGAAGTTCGCGCCGACCTCCGGGAAGATCGGGAAGAAGGTCGCGAGCAGCACGCCGGCCGCGCCGGCGCAGGCCGCGCCGATGCCCCAGGCGAGCGCGAACATGCGGTGCGAATCGATGCCCATCAGCTGCGCCGCTTCCTTGTCGGCGGCGGTCGCCTCGAGCGCGGCGCCGAGCTTGGTGCGGGTCAGGAACTGGTGCACGCCCCAGGTCACGACGATCGCGCCGAGCCCGGCCGCGAGCTGCGGCTGGCCGAGCTGGATGCCGAACAGCTTGACGCTGCCGCTGACCCAGGTGTTCTCGATCGAGCGGAAGTCGGGCTTCCACAGGAACTGGGCCGCGCCGCGCAGCAGGATCATCAGCCCGAAGGTCGTGAAGATCTGGCTCAGCATCGGCGCGTCGATGATGCGGCGGATCACCAGCTTGTAGAGCAGCACGCCGAACGCGAACAGCATCAGCACGGTCAGCGGCAAGGTCAGCATCGGGTCGAGCGCGAACAGCGCGAACAGCCAGAAGCTCGCGTACATGCCGAGCATCAGGAACTCGCCGTGCGCGAAGTTCACGATGTCCATCACGCCGAAGATCATCGTCAGGCCGATCGCGACGAGCGCGTAGATCAGCCCGATCAGCACGCCCGACGCGAGCGTTTGCAACAGTATTTCGGCAGTCATGCTGCGAGCTCCTGAACGGTCAAGCTGGACGAACGGCGACCGTTACTTGCGCTGGTCCCACTTCGGCATCGGCCAGATCACGTCCTGCGTCGCGAGGTCGAACGGGTACACCGTGTGGTAGGTGCCGCCGACGATCTGCACGAGGATGCCGCGGCCCAGCACGTTCTGGCCGGTCGCGTCGAACTTCACGCCCTTCCACGGCATGATGAGCGCGTCGGCCGGCAGGTTGGTTTCGGTCAGCGCCTTGCGCACTGCCTCGGGCTCGGTCGACTTCGCACGGTTGATCGCGTCGGCGATCACCATCAGGCCGGTGAAGGTGCGCGACGAGTTGCCGGTGAAGTTGGCCTTGTGGCGGCTGTTGTACAGCGCGTTCACCTCCTTGATCAGCGGGTTGCGGTTCGCCAGATCGAGCGCCCACACTTCACGCGTGATCACGTACTCGGCGTCCTTGCCCAGGGTCTTGATGAACTCGGTGTCGGTGAAGCCGGCGTTGTTCGCGAGGATCATGTCGGGCGCGAAGCCCAGCTCCTTGTAGGTCTTCATCGACAGCAGCGCATCGCCCAGGTAGGACGACTGCATCACCAGCGACGGGCTCGCCGCCTTCAAGGTCTGCACCTCCGAGGTCAGCTGCGTGCTCTTGGCCGGGTAGGTCAGCTGCTTGACGATCGCGTAGCCGAAGTCCGGCGCGAGCTTGGCCTCGAGCTTGGTGGTCTCGTTGCCCCACAGCGTGTTCTCGTTGAAGGTCGCGATCGCGCCGACCTTCACCTTCTTCTTCGCCTCGAGCTCCTTCAGGAAATCGAAGAAGTTGTGCACGAACAGGTCGTCGTGCGGCGTGGTGCGGAAGAACCACTTGAAGCCGCGCTGCGTCAGCGAGGCCGACGACGACTCGGGGTTCAGGAACGGCACCTGGTAGCGCTCGGCGACCTGGCTCGCGGTGGCGGTCACGTTGCTGTTGTAGGCGCCGACGAGCGCGGCCACCTTCTCCTGGCTGATCAGGCGCTCGGCCTCGGTCGCGCCGGTCTGCGGGTTGCCCTGGTGATCGGCGAACACCAGCTTGATCTTCGCGCCCTTCAGGTTCGGCAGCCCGCCGCCATTGGCGAACGGCAGGCCGGCCACGCCTTTCGCACCGTTGTTGATGATGTCGGCGGCCAGCTCGAGCGCGTTCTTCATCTCGGCGCCGCTCGACGCGGCCGGGCCGGTCAGCGGATACAGCACGCCGATCTTCACCTCCTGCTGGGCCTGTGCGCCGAGCGCGAAGCCCAGGCTCAGCACGGCGGCGCACAGCGCCCGGATCATCGTTTCACGCATGGTTCGCTCCTGAAGAATAAATGGATGGATGGATTGAGAAGGCTCAAGAACTCGCGAGCTGCTGGTTCAGCAGGTCGGTGATCAGCATCGCGCCGGGCGCGTGGGTGATGCAGAACTCGGGCTTGGCCTGCATCAGCGCGGCCTGCGGCGTCACGCCGCAGGCCCAGAACATCGGCAGCTCGTCGGGCAGCACCTCGACCGCATCGCCGTAGTCGGGCTGCGACAGGTCCGCGATGCCGATCAGCGCCGGATCGCCCAAGTGCACCGGCGCGCCGTGCACCGCCGGGAAGCGCGAGGTGATCTGGATCGCGCGGATCGCGTCGGCCGCCTTCAGCGGCCGCATCGACACCACCATCGGCCCGCGGAACGGCCCGGCCGGCTCGGTCGCGATGCTGGTGCGGTACATCGCGACGTTGCGGTTCTGGTCGATGTGGCGCAGCTGCAGGCCGGCGTCGAGCAGGGCCTGCTCGAACGAGAACGAGCAGCCGATCACGAAGGTGACGAGGTCGTCGCGCCAGAGCGTGTGCAGGTCGGTCGGCTCGTCGACGAGCTCGCCGTGGCGCCACACGCGGTAGCGCGGCACGTCGCTGCGGATGTCGATGTCGGCGCCGAGCCGGGGAAGCGTCGGCTGGCCCGGCTCCGAGACCGCCAGCACCGGGCAGGGCTTGGGGTTGAGCTGGCAGTAGCGCAGGAAGTCGTCGGCCTGCGCACGCGGCAGGATCACGACATTGCCCTGCACGTGGTCGCGCGCCACGCCGCTGGTGTGGCCGGTCCATGTGCCGGCGCGGATCGCGGCGCGGGCGTCGGCGACGGCGTGCTGCTGGGTTCTCGATTCAGGCTTCACGACCCACCCTTCCGATGCGTGATTCAACGATGGGGCGGATTGTTTGGCGGCCGCGGCGGCGCGGCAAACGGGAAATTTCTCGCTCAGGTCATCGATTTTTTCGATGCTTCGCGGGCATGCCGATGAAGTCGCAGATCGCGTCCAGCACGGTCGCCGCGACCGCCGAGGTCGGGTCTTCGCGGTAGCTCGCGTACACCGGCAGCGGCGGCAGGGCCACCTCGCAGTTCAACGCCTTCAGCGGCAGCCGCTCGCTCAATCGCCGCACCGCCGCGAGAGGCAGGGTCGCGACGCCGATGCCGCCCTCGACCAGCTGCACCATCGCCGAGATCGACGAGATCGTGTGCACGCGCCGCGGCGCCAGGCCGGCCTCGCGGAACAGGTCGAGCAGCGCCACGTGCGGCTGCGAGCCGCGCTGGAAGGTCAGCAGCTCGAGCGCCGCGAGCTCGGCCAGCGTGTAGCGGCGCCGGCGGTGCAGCTCCTTGCGACCGACGAACACCATCTCCATCGGCGGCAGCGTGCGGCTGCGCAGCGTTTCGCCCGAGGTCGGCAACGCGGCGAACGCGAGATCGAGCGCGCCGCGCTGCACCTGGTCGACCAGCACCGGCGTGGTTTCGACCGTGAGCTCGAGCTCGAAGTCGGGGCTGGTGCTGCGCATGTGCTGGACCCAGTCGATCAGCCACGAATGCAGCACCGACTCGATCACGCCGATGCGCAGCGACACGGTGCGCGGTGTGTCTGCGCCAGCGCCCATCTCGCTCTTGATCTCGCGGTGCAGCGCCAGCAGGCGCTGCGCGTGGCTGAAGAAGCGCAGCCCGGCCACCGTCAGGCGAAACTGCTTGTCGCGCCGGTCTAGCAAGAGCACGCCGAGCTCTTCCTCGAGCGCCGCGATGCGGCTGGACATCGCCGACTGCGTGATGTGCAGCTTCTCGGCGGCGCGCGACACGCTCTTCAGCGAGACGACCCAGTAGAAGGCTTCGACGAAGCGCAGGTTCATGGTGAGGTCGGCAGGTTCATGGTCGGGGCGTTCATGCTGAAGATCGGCGAGGGCCGGAGTTGATAGGCGTGCCCCTGGGGGCCGACGCTCGGCGAAGCATACGTCGCGACATCATCGAGAAAATCGATGGCGGGAACGAAGGAATTTGCGTTTGGGCCGACCGAAGCACCGGCCGACAATGCGGCAGTCTCCTTCAACCGCCCCATCGGGGCCGCACCATGATTCCCAGCGAGGCGCTGCTGATCACGAAGCTTGCGCTGGTCGCGGCCTCGATGCTGGGCGCTTCGCTGCTGGCGCGGCGCTACGGCCACGCCGTCAGCGGGGCGCTCGCCGGCCTGCCGGTGATCGTCGGGCCGATCATCGCGATGCTGCTGATCGACCTGCCGGCGCAACGCGTGCGCGGCATCGCGCTGGCCACGCTGGTGTGCGAGCCGGCGATGCTGGCGCACATCGTCGTGTTCGCCCATGCCGCACGCCGGTTCGCGTGGCCGGCATGCCTGGCACTGGCGCAGGCCGCGTACTGGGCCGCGGCCGCCGGTCTCGCACGGCTGGACTGGTCACCGGTCGCGGCGACGCTGATGGCACTGGCCGCGCTGGCGCTGGCCACGCGCGCGCTGCCGGCCGGCGGCCCGTTGGCGGATGCGCCGGTCCGCGTGCCGCACCGCGAGTTGTGGTGGCGACTCGCGGCCGCGCTCGCGATCGCCGCGACGGTGATGTGGGGTGCCGATCATCTGCCGGCCGCGATCGCCGGTGCGCTGCTGGCGCTGCCGATCGCCGGCAGCGTGCTGCCCTGCTTCACCTTGCCGCGCCACGGGCCGCAGGCCACCGCGCGGCTGCTCGGCGGCTTCGTGCGTGGCCAGAGCGGCTTCGTCGCGTTCTTCATCGCACTGGTCGGGCTGCTGCCGCAACTGCCGGCCGCGCTCGCGTTCATCGCCGCCGTCGCTGCGGCCATCGCGGCGCCGTTCGCACTGCGGCGCTGGGGCGCCGCGCAGCGGGTTCGGGGCGTCACCGAATGAACGCACGTCACCGCCGGCTCATCGCCCTCTACATCGAGGCCAAGGACCGCAACCGGCCCGAGTTGATGCGCCGGGCCTTCGCGCCCGATGCCCGGCTCGAGATGGTCGTCAACACCGCGGCGATTTCGTTCCCGCCGCAGGCGCCAGGCCTCGCCGCGATCACCGACGTGCTGGTGCGTCGGTTTTCGGAGTCGTACGAGAACGTGCACACCTTTTGCGTCACTGAGCCCGCGTCCGACGATGCACTCGCCTGTCCTCGCGGCCGGTGCGCCGGCGCTCGACGGGTTGCGTCCGGTGCTGGACTATCTGGCCTGACGCGCAGGCACCGCGTTCGATTGCCGTGCCGCCCTCCTGCCGGACCCGTGGAACAACCGATGCGGGCGCGCCCCGGCACGGTCTATGCTCGCGACCGCGCGTCGCCCGTGTCGTGCGACCTTATCCGGAGTGCCCATGACCCTGACCCGCCGTCTCGTCTGCCGCCTTCTCGCCGGTGCCGGCGCCACGCTTGCGCTGGCGGCCACCGTCTCCGCGCAGACCAAGTGGGACCTGCCCGCGGCCTACCCGGCCAACAACTACCACACCGAGAACCTGACGCAGTTCGCCGCCGACGTCGACAAGGCCGGCGGCGGCAAGCTGAAGATCACGGTGCATGCGAACGCGTCGCTGTTCAAGGCGCCCGAGATCAAGCGTGCGGTGCAGGGCGGCCAGGCTCAGATCGGCGAGATCCTGATGGCGAACTACCAGAACGAGTGGCAGATCTTCGGCGTCGACGGCCTGCCCTTCCTGGCCGACAGCTACGATGCCGCGGCCAAGCTCTACAAGGCCCAGAAGCCGGCGCTCGAGAAGAAGCTCGGCGAGCAGGGCATGATGCTGCTGTACGCGGTGCCGTGGCCGCCGCAAGGCATCTACGTGAAGAAGCCGATCGCCTCGGCCGCCGACCTGAAGGGCGTGAAGTGGCGCGCGTACAGCCCGGCCACCGCGCGCATCGCCGAGCTCGTCGGCGCGCAGCCGGTCACGGTGCAGGCGGCCGAGCTGTCGCAGGCGATGGCCACCGGCGTGATCGAGAGCTACATGTCCTCGGGTTCGACCGGCTACGACAGCAAGACCTACGAGTACATCAAGTACTGGTATGACACCCAGGCCTGGCTGCCGAAGAACGCGGTACTCGTCAACAAGGCCGCGTTCGACGCGCTCGACAAGCCGACCCAGGCGGTGCTGCTGAAGGCCGGCGCCGACGCCGAGGCGCGCGGTTGGTCGCTGTCGAAGGCGAAGAACACCGAGTACATCGAGCTGCTGAAGAAGAATGGCATGAACATCGTCGCGCCGAGCGCGCAGCTGACCGCGGACCTGAAGAAGGTCGGCGACACGATGCTGAAGGAATGGCTCGAGAAGGCCGGCCCGGAAGGCCAGGCGGTCGTCGACGCCTACAAGAAATTGTGATGGCCGCCGCGGCCCCGACGACCGCGCTGCGCCGCTGCCTCGATGCGCTGTACGACGGCGCGGCCGCGCTCGCGGCGTTGTTCATGGTGCTGTTGCTGGTGATGGTGCTGCTGTCGATCATCGGTCGGCAGCTGCACTTCAACCTGCCCGGCGTCGACGCCTATGCCGGCTACATGATGGCGGCGACCGGCTTCCTGGCGCTCGCGCACACGCTGAAGAAGGGCGAGCACATCCGCGTGACCTTGCTGATCGCGGCGCTGAAGGGTCCGGTCAAGCACGGCTTCGAGGTCTGGGCGCTGTTCGCTGCGACGGCACTGGCGCTGTTGTCGGCCTATTACAGCAGCAAGCTGGCCTGGCAGTCCTATGCCTTCCACGACATCTCGACCGGCAACGACGCGACGCCGCTGTGGCTGCCGCAGCTGACGATGGCGCTGGGCACCGCCGTGCTCGCGATCGCGTTCATCGACGAGCTCGTGCTCGAGCTGCGCGGACGGCGCGCCGTGCAGGCCCCCGAAGAGGCCACGCACTATGAGTGACCTGGCGGTTACCACGCTGCTGGTCGGCGCGCTGTTCCTCATCCTGGCCAGCGGCGTCTGGATCGGCCTCACGCTGTCGGGCGTGGCCTGGATCGGCATGCAGCTGTTCAGCTCGCGGCCGGCCGGCGACGCGATGGCGGTGACGATCTGGGGCTCGTCGTCGAGCTGGACCCTGACCGCGCTGCCGCTGTTCATCTGGATGGGCGAGATCCTGTTCCGCACCCGGCTCAGCCAGGACATGTTCAAGGGCCTCGCGCCGTGGATGCAGGCGCTGCCCGGCCGGCTGCTGCACACCAACGTCGTCGGCTGCGCGATCTTCGCCGCGGTGTCGGGCTCGAGCGCCGCGACCTGCGCGACGATCGGCAAGATGAGCCTGCCCGAGCTCAGCAAGCGCGGCTACCCCGACATCATGGCGATCGGCTCCCTCGCCGGCGCCGGCACGCTGGGGCTGCTGATCCCGCCGAGCATCATCATGATCGTCTACGGCGTCACCGCCGACGTGTCGATCTCGCAGCTGTTCATCGCCGGCGTGATCCCGGGCATCCTGCTGGCGGCGATCTTCTCGGCCTATATCGCGGTGTGGTCGCTCGCGAACCCGGGCCTGATCCCGCCGGCCGACGCGCCGCTGAGTCTGAAGCAGAAGCTGCACGAGTCGCGCAACCTGATCCCGGTCGTGATCCTGATCTCCGCGGTGCTGGGCAGCATCTACAGCGGGGTCGCTACCGCGACCGAGGCCGCCGGCCTGGGGGTGCTGGGCGCGCTGATCCTGTCGCTGCTGCAGGGCTCGATGAGCTGGCAGACCTTCAAGGACGCGCTGATGGGCGGCACGCGGCTGTACTGCATGATCGCGCTGATCCTGGCGGGCGCGGCGTTCCTGACGCTGAGCATGGGCTACATCGGCCTGCCGCGGCACCTCGCCGAATGGATCGGCGGGCTCGGGTTGAGCCAGTTCCAGCTGATCCTCGCGCTGACCGCGTTCTATGTCGTGCTCGGCTGCTTTCTCGACGGCATCTCGATGGTCGTGCTGACGATGGGCGTGATCATGCCGACGGTGCAGAAGGCGGGCATCGACGCGCTGTGGTTCGGCATCTTCATCGTCATCGTCGTCGAGATGGCGCAGGTCACGCCGCCGGTCGGATTCAACCTGTTCGTGATGCAGGGCATGACCCGGCGCAGCATCGTCTACATCGCGCGCGCCGCATTCCCGTTCTTCCTGCTGATGGTCGCGATGGTCGTGCTGCTGTACGTCTTCCCGCAGGTCGTCACCTTCCTGCCGCAGCAGATGAAGGGCTGAGGCCCACCCAAGCACCGCCAAGCGCCGGAACTGCCGGGCCGCACCGGCGCATTTCGACACATCGCCCGACGCCCAGTTGCGCGAACATGGGCGATCGGTCGAGATGGGCTCGCGTGCGCGGGCCGTGACGACGGCGCATGCCGAAGGAAACAGCGATGGCAGACATGGTGACACCCGTCGAATGGGAGCTCGGCGCCGACCCGGCGCGGCGCACGCCTTCGCAGCCGGCGGGCGACTTCGCCGCCAAGCGCGCCCGCGAGGCCTTCTGCTGGCCGAACCCGCCCTACGCGAGCTACCCGCCGGCCGCGGCGCAGACCGACCCGATGCCCTGCGAGATCGTCGGCGTCAACGGCAAGACCACGAGCGGGCGCCTGACCTTCTTCGTGCCCGAGGAACGCGTCGCGCATGTCCAGCTGCCGCCGGCACGCACCACCCTGCCGCTGCGCTTCGACCAATTCCAGTCGCTGACGCTGACGACGCCGCTGCACCCGACCCGGCAGTCGCTGCGCGACCCGCACGCGACCTTGCTCGGCCACCGCGCCCACTCGATCTGGCAACTCACGCTCGCCGGCGGCACCGAGCTGACCGGCGAGACGATCGGCCATGTCGAGAACGAGCACGGGCTGTTCCTGTTCCCGCCCTGCCACGAGGACCACGACGACGATGACGACGGCAGCGTGACACGCTGCTTCGTGCCGCGCGCGGTTTACACCCACTTCGAGATCGGCTCGCGCATCGGCGAGCTGCTGGTCGAGCAGCACAGCGCGACGGCGCAGCAGATCGAGGAAGCGGTCGACATCCAGCTCGAGCTGCGCGAGCGCAAGCTCGGCGACCTGCTCGTGAACCGCGACGTCGTCACGCCGACACAACTGCTCGAGGCGATCGAGCGCCAGGCCAAGATGCCGATGGTGCGCATCGGCGAGGCGCTGACCTCGCTGGGCCTCGTCACCGAGCGCCAGCTCCAGGACGCGCTGGTGCAGCAGCAGAAGGACCGCAGCGTGCCGCTGGGCGAACTGCTGGTGCGCATGGGCGTGGTGTCGCGCGAGGACCTGCAGGTGGCCCTGGCGCGCAAGATGGGCTACCCGCTGGTCGACATCGACACCTTCCCGGCCGAGGCCGATGCGCTGCGCCGGCTCGCGTTCGGCGTCGCGATGCGGCTGCAGGTGATGCCGCTGCTGGTGCGCGACGGCCGCCTCGTGGTCGCGCTCGACGACCCGGCGCGGCGCCGCAGCGCGGTCGAGGAGGTCGAGTTCAGCGCGCAGATGAAGGTCGTGCCGGTGCTCGCGCACAGCCGTTCGGTCGACGACGTGATCTACGCCGCCTACGACAAGATCGGCGCCGCCAGCGGCCCGCGCGGCATGGCCGACGAGTCGTCGGGACGGATGCAGTTCGACACCGCCGACACCGGCAAGCTCGTCGAGACGCTCGAGAAGGAAGGCGAAGAGCATGCGCTGATCGATGCCGACAGGCCGATCGAGCAGTCCGACAACTCGCTGGTGCGGCTGCTGAACAACATGATCATCGAGGCCGACAAGGACGGCGTCTCCGACATCCACATCGAGAGCTACCCGGGGCGCGAGAAGATCCGCGTGCGCTTCCGCAAGGACGGCATCCTGCGCACCTACCTCGAGCTGCCATCGAACTACCGCAGCGCGCTGATCGCGCGCGTCAAGATCATGTGCGAGCTCGACATCTCCGAGCGCCGCAAGCCGCAGGACGGCAAGATCAACTTCGCGAAGTTCTCGCCGCGCCACAAGCTCGAGCTGCGCGTCGCGACGATCCCGACCAACAACGGTCTCGAAGACGTGGTGATCCGGATCCTCGCGTCGGCCAAGCCGATGCCGGTGGACCGGCTCGGGCTGTCGGCCGACAACCTCGTGCGCCTGAAGCACGCGGTCGAGCGGCCCTACGGCATGGTGCTGTGCGTCGGCCCGACCGGGTCGGGCAAGACCACCACCCTGCACTCGGCGCTCAGCCACATCAACGTGCCCGAGCGCAAGATCTGGACCGCCGAAGACCCGATCGAGATCACCCAGCCCGGCCTGCGCCAGGTGCAGGTCAACACCAAGATCGACTGGACCTTCGCGAAGGCGTTGCGCGCGTTCCTGCGCGCCGACCCCGACGTCATCATGGTCGGCGAGATCCGCGACGCCGAGACCGCGGGCATGGCCGTCGAGGCCTCGCTGACCGGCCACCTCGTGCTCAGCACGCTGCACACCAACAGCGCGCCCGAGACCGTGACGCGGCTGCTCGACATGGGGCTGGACCCGTTCAACTTCGGCGACTCGCTGCTCGCGGTGCTGGCGCAGCGCCTGGTGCGCCGACTGTGCACGCAATGCCGCAAGACCCGCCCGGCGTCCGCCGGCGAGACCGAGGAGCTGCTCGCCGACTACATGCACGCGTTCGGCGCCGAACCGCCGGTCACGCGCGACAACGTGCTGGCCGGCTGGAAGCAGCGCAACAGCCGCGACGGCCGGCTGATGCTGCATGCGAGCCCGGGCTGCAAGGAATGCGACGAGACCGGCTTCAAGGGCCGCGCCGGCATCCACGAGATGATGGTGATCTCGCGCGAACTGCGCCGCCTGGTGCAGACCGGCGCACGCGCCGAGGCGCTGCTGCATACCGCGCTCGGCGAAGGCATGCGCACCCTGCGCCAGGACGGCATCGAGAAGGTGCTCGCCGGCGTCACGACGATCGAGGAAGTGCGCGCCACCAGCAACGTCTGACGGTATGAACGAAGCCGGCATGCCCGCTGCTGCGACGCGCCCGCCCGCCGGCGCGGCAGCGGACGCCGCGCCGACCTAAAATCCACGCCTTGCACCGGCGCGCCGCGCCGCGAGGAATGCCGTGGATCTGAAGCTGCCCATCAAGATATTCGACGAGCTCGCCGACTCCGTGATCGAGTCCACCGGCGTGCTCGACCTCGCCAGCGGCGAGATTCGCCAGGTCGAGTACATCGACTACGACAAGGCCGCGCTCGGCTTGCCGGCCGAGGACGAGAGCTACGAGTTCACCTCCGGCACGCTGTCGAACGGCAGCAAGGAGGTCGAGTTCCGGGTCGAGGTCGACATCATGTCGGGCAACTACTCGGTCACTCCCAGCGAGCTGCTCGAACTGAAGGGCCGCGCCGCAAAGCTGTTCACCGCGCCGCCGCCCGGGGCCGCCCACAAGCCGTAAGAAAGCGGCGCGCGGCGACGACTTCTCCCGGCAATCCATCCACGGAGCCCGGCCCATGAACGCACCCCGCCCCATTCTCGCCACCCGCCCCACACGCGCCGGCCTGACGCGCCGCCGCCTCGCGCTCGGCGCAACGCTCGCGCTCGCCGCCGTCGCATGGGCGCATTTGAACCCGAGTGCCGCCGCCGAGGCCGCGTTCAGGATTCCCGCGCCCGCCGCCGACCTCGTCACCGACGCCAAGGGGCCGCAGGAGACGGCGGTGTTCGCCGGCGGCTGCTTCTGGGGCGTGCAGGGCGTGTTCCAGCACACCAAGGGCGTGATCCAGGCGGTGTCGGGCTATGCCGGCGGCGCGAAGAGCACCGCAGTGTACGAGCTGGTCGGCTCCGGGCTCACCGGCCATGCCGAGGCAGTGCAGGTCACCTTCGATCCGAAGCAGATCAGCTATGCGCAGCTGTTGCAGATCTACTTCTCGGTCGCGCACGATCCGACCCAGCTGAACCGCCAGGGCCCGGACCGCGGCACGCAATACCGCTCGGCGGTGTTCACGACCGACACGTCGCAGAAGCAGGTCGCCGAGAAGTACATCGCCCAGCTCGACGCGGCCAAGGTCTACCCGGCCAAGATCGTCACGCAGGTCGTGCCGCTGCCCGCGTTCTATGCCGCCGAGGCCTACCACCAGGACTACGCGACCCTGCACCCCGAGTCGGGCTACATCGCGACCTTCGACCTGCCGAAGATCGCGAACCTGAAGAGCCTGTTCCCGCAGTGGTACCGCGAGCAGCCGGTGCTGGTTCGGCAAGCGCGGGGTTGATGCGACGCGGCCACAGCGCCGCGAACGGCGTCGATCGCCTGCGCTGACGACGCGCCCTCGCGCGTCAACCGAGCCCGGCGCACAGCTCGCGCGTGAGCTGCGCGGCCGGCACCGCCTTGCAGCCGCTCGCGTTCTGGCCCGACCACAGCGGTGAGAAGTCGCCGCTGCCGCGCGCCTCGGCCCAGGCGCGCAGCGGCGCCAGCGCGGCGCCGGCGAGCGGAAACGCCGGCGCCAGGTCGCTGAGCGGCCCGAGCTCGCGCATCACGCGGTTGACGATGCCGCGCGCCGGGCGCCCGGTGAACAGGTTCGTCAACGCGGTGTGGCGCGCCGCATCGCTGCCCAGCGCGGCGCGGTGCACGGCGCTGGTCGTCGCCTCCGGGCACAGCAGGTAGGCCGTGCCGACCTGCACGCCGGCCGCGCCGAGCGCCAGCGCCGCGGCGACCCCGCGCGCATCGGCGATGCCGCCGGCGGCGATCACCGGCAGATCGACCGCCTGCACCACCTGCGGCAGCAGGGCGAACAGGCCGACCTGGGTGCTCAACTCGTCGCCCAGGAAGATGCCGCGGTGGCCGCCGGCCTCGGCCCCCTGCGCGATCACCGCGTCGACGCCGCGCGCGGCGAGCCAGCGCGCTTCGTCGACGGTAGTCGCCGACGCAAGCACCTTCGCGCCCCAGCCGCGCGCGCGCGCGAGCAGCTCGGGCACCGGCAAGCCGAAATGGAAGCTCACCACCGGCGGCCGGAACGGCTCGAGCGCATCGGCCACCTCGTGCGAGAACGGCGTGCGCCCCGGGCCGGCGGGAATCGCGTTCGCATCGATGCCGCAGGCCGCGTAGTAGGGCGCGAGCGCGGCGCGCCAGCGGTCCTCGCGGGCGGCGTCGACTGCCGGCGGCGTGTGGCAGAAGAAGTTGACGTTGAACGGCTGCGTGGTCTGCGCGCGGATCGCTTCGAGCTCGGCGCGCATCGTCTCGGCGCCCAGCATCGCGCAAGGCAGCGAGCCCAGGCCGCCGGCGTTGCTGACCGCGATCGCCAATGCACTGCCCTGCACGCCTGCCATCGGCGCCTGGATGATCGGCAGCGCGGTGCCCAGCAACATCTGCAGCGAGGTGGTCATGGGTTTCCGGGTCGAGTCCGACGATGCCGCAAGAATATCGAAACCGCGCGATGCGTTAAGGTCGCGCTCGATGTTCCCCGGTCTGACGCTCGCCTACTGGCTGACCCTGCACGGGCTGGTCACCTTGCTCGCGGTCCTGATCTACGTGCTCGCCGCCCACGTGCTGCAACAGCGCCGCCAGCCGGCCGCCGCGATTGCATGGGTGCTGTTCCTGCTGCTGCTGCCGTATGTCGCGTTGCCGGCGTTCCTCGCGTTCGGCTCGCGCAAGCAGGTGCGCCCGCGCGGCCAGCCGCTGCGGCTGGCGCCGCCGGCGCCGTCGGACACCGCCGAACCGGCCTGGGCCGTGCAGACCGCACTCGCGCTCGGCCAGGGCGCGCCGGCAGCGGTCGACGCGCTGCAGATCCACGCCGATGGCGGCGCCGCGCTGCAGGCGCTGTGGCAGGTGATCGACGGCGCGCACCAGTCGATCGATCTGTGCACCTTCATCGTCGGGCGCGACGCGGTCGGCGAGGCGCTGATCACGCGCCTGGCCGCGAAGGCGCGCGATGGGGTGCGCGTGCGGCTGTTGCTCGACGGGCTGGGCCGGCTGATGGCCCCCAGCCCCGACATGCGACCGCTGATCGCGGCTGGCGCCGCCGTGACGCGCTTCGTGCCGCCATTGCACTCGCCGCTGAAGGGCCGCACCAATCTGCGCGATCACCGCAAGATGCTGATTGCCGACGCCGCCGGCGCCGCGCCGCGGCTGTGGAGCGGCGGGCGCAACCTCGCCGCCGAGTACTTCGAAGGCGCCGCGGGGCGGCCGGCCTGGCGCGACCTGAGCTTCGATCTCGGCGGTGACGTGGTGCAGCACGCGAGCGCGCTGTTCGAGCACGACTGGGCCTTCGCGAACGGCCGGCGCTGGCCTGCCCCGGCGCTCGAGACGCCGGCGGCGGCGCCCGGCTCGGGCGCGCAGCTGATCGCGTCCGGCCCAGACCAGGCCGACGACACCCTGCAGGCGCTGCTGCTGACTGCCGCCTACCGCGCGCGTCGGCGCATCGTGCTGGTCACGCCCTACTTCGTGCCCGACACCGCGCTGCTGATGGCGCTGTGCATGGCGGCGCGGCGCGGTGTCATCGTCGACCTGCTGATGCCGGTGCGCTCGAACCACCTGATGTCGGACTTGGCGCGGCGCCGCGCGCTGTGCGCGCTCGGCGCCGCCGGCGGCCGCATCTGGTTCGCGCCGCGCATGCTGCATGCCAAGCTGGTCATCGTCGACGACGTGCTCGCGCTGGCCGGCTCGGCCAATCTCGACAGCCGCAGCCTGTTCCTGAACTACGAGATGATGATGGCCTTCCACGATCCGGCAGCGGTCGAGCGTTTCGCGGACTGGTTCGAGGCCGAGCGCGCGACAGCACGGCGCTCGATCCCGAAGCGGCCCGGGCTGATCGGCGACGTCGCCGACGGCCTGGTGCTGTGGGTCGGCTTTCAGCTCTGAGCATCCGCCGCGCGGCGCCACCATGACCTGCGAGGTCATCGCCGTGCGGCAGCGGGCCGCGCACACTGGCGTCGAAGCGATTCGACTCAACCAGCAGAACAGGACCCCACCATGACCAGCCTCGTCCCCCTCGCCGTCGCGCTGCTGATCGGCATCCCGGCCTTCGGCTCGTGCATCGGCATCGGCCTGGCGACGATGAAGTTCCTCGAGAGCGCAGCGCGTCAGCCGGAACTGATCCCGGAGCTGCAGACGAAGTACTTCCTCGGGGTCGGCGTGATCGACGGCGCCTTCATCATCGCGACCGGCATCGGCCTGTGGTTCGCGATCGCGAGCCCGTTCAGCGGCTAAGCGACGCGCGGCTCGCCGGCACCGACGAACCTTCCTTCTTCTGCGTCAGCGTCACGCCGTTCTTCACCGCGACGATCTCGGCGACGATCGATACGGCGATCTCGGCCGGCGTCTTGCTGCCGATGTCCAGGCCGATCGGCCCGTGCAGCCGGTCGATCTCGGCCGGCGACAGATCGAACAGTGCCAGGCGTTCGCGCCGCTTCGCGGTGTTGCCGCGCGACCCCAGCGCGCCGATGTAGAAGGCCGGCGACTTGAGCGCCTCGAGCAGCGCCAGGTCGTCGAGCTTCGGGTCGTGCGTGACCGCGACCACCGCGCTGTGCGGGTCGAGTTGCAGCTCGACCGCGAGGTCATCGGGCATCGCCTTGCTGAAGGTCGTGCCCGGCACGTCCCAGGTGAGGTGGTATTCCTCGCGCGGGTCGCAGCAGATGACCTCGAAATCGAGCATCAGCGCCATCTGCGCGACTGCCCGCGAGAGCTGCCCGGCGCCGATGATCAGCAGCCGCCAGCGCGGGCCGAACAGCGCGCGCAGGTGCCGGCCGTCGAACGTGAACGCGTCGCCGCGCGCCGCCGGCTCGACGTCGACCGCGCCGGTCTGCAGGTCGAGCCGGCGCGCGACCAGCTCGTGGCGCGCGGTGCGCGCCAGCACCTCGTCGATCCAGGCGACGTCGTGCAGGGGCTCCTGCACGAGACGCAGATTGCCGCCGCACGGCAGCCCGAAGCGGGCCGCCTCTTCCTTGGTCACGCCGTAGGCGATCAGCGACGGCGTCGCGACGCGCTCGCCATGGCGCAGCCGGTCGATCAGGTCGTCTTCGACGCAGCCGCCCGAGACCGAGCCGGCGACCAGGCCGTCGTCGCGCAGGCACAGCAGCGCGCCGGGCGGGCGCGGTGCCGAGCCCCATGTCTCGATCACGGTGACGAGCCATACCTTGCGGCCCTGCGCGAACCAGTCGCGCGCCTGCGCCAGCACCTGCAGGTCGAGGCTGTCCATCGCGTGCTCCTTGCCTTACTTGCGGATCATGAAGTAGATGATCGCGAGTGCGACCACCGCGCCAATCAGCCACCACAGCTTGGCGATGCCGCCGTTGGTCTCGGCCACCGCCACCGCCGGCGGCGCGGCGACCGCGCCGGCCGGCGCAGCGGCTTGCAGGTGGGCTTCGAAGGCCTTGAAAAAATCTTCGGTGATCTTGCCCGCGGTGGCATCGATCAGGCGTGAGCCGATCTGCGCCATCTTGCCGCCGACGGTGGCGCGCGCGTTGTACTTCAGGCGCGTCTGCTCGCCTTCGGGGGTCAGCGCGACATCGGCCGAGCCCTTGCCGAAGCCGGCCACGCCGCCCTGCCCGTCGAAGTTGATCGTGTAGCCGTTGGGCGGCTGGATGTTGGTCATCTGCAGGTTGCCCTTGAAGCGCGCGCTGACCGGGCCGACCTTGAGCGCGACGACCGCGCTGAACGCGTCGTCGCCGGTGCGCTCGACCGATTCGCAACCGGCGATGCAGGCCTTCAGCACCTGCGGGTCGTTGAGCGCCGCCCAGGTGGTGTCGACCGAGGCCGGGATGAGTCGTTCGCCTTGCAGTTCCATCGGGTACCCGTCTTTGAAGTTAAGTGAGAAGCGTGGCGGGGTTCAGCGCCGGTGCACGCAGGGCCCGGCCCAGATCCGCCAAGCTCGCGAGATTGTGGACCGGCAGGAACCGATCGACATTGGGCAGCAACGCGCGCACGCCTGCCGCGCGTGGCTCGAAACCATCGAAACGCAGCAGGGGATTGAGCCAGACGATCTGCCGCGCCTGGCGCCGCAGCTGCGCCGCGGCGTGCGCGAGGTCGCCGTGGTCGTCGCGGTCGAGCCCGTCGGTCATCAGCAGCACCGCGGCGTTCGAGCCGAGCAGCCGGCGCGCCCAGCGTCGGTTGAATTCGTCCAGGCACGAGGCGATGCGCGTGCCGCCGTTCCAGTCGAGCACCTGGCTGTCCGCCTGCTTCAGGGCGACGTCGGGATCGCGCTCACGCAGGCTGCGCGTGATGTTGGTCAGCCGCGTGCCGAACACCAACGTGTGGACCTTCAGGTAGCGGCGCGTCAACCCGTGCACGTAATGCAGCAGCAGCCGCGCATAGCGCTCCATCGAGCCGGAGATGTCGAGCAGCACCACCAGGGTCGGCAGCTCGCGGCGCTCGCGCGTGAAGGCTGGCGTCAAGGTGTGCGGGTTGCGCGCCATGCCCTGCATCGTCGCGCGCAGGTCGAGGCGGCCGCCCTGCTCGCGATTCTTCGCCGCCTGATGGCGGCGCCGCCGCACCGGCGAGATCGGCAAGGGCAGCTGCTCGGCAATCCGCTTCGCGGTCTCGAACTCGGCGGTCGTCATGCTCTCGAAGTCGGCCTGCTGCAGCCGCTCGCGCTCCGAGAACGTGAAGCTGGTGTCGAACTCGTGCTTGTCTTCGCCGCTGTCGTTGGCCGGGTTCGGCGGCCGCGGCGGCTTCGGCGCGGCGAGCGCTTCGGCAAGCCGGTTCGCGCGCGGCGGCATCACCTTGTCGCCGCGCCCGCTGATCTTGGGCAGCAGCAACAGCATCAGCTGCTCGAGCAGCTTCGGGTCGCGCCAGAACGCATCGAACGCAGCATCGAACAGCGCCTGCTGCTCATGGCGGTCGAGCATCACCGCGCTGAGCGCGGCATGCACGTCGTCGCGCCGGTTCAGCCCGACCTGCTCGATCGCCGCCATTGCGGCGAGCACCCGGTCGGGCCCGATCGGCATGCCGGCGCTGCGCAGCACGCGCGCGAAGTGGACGATGTTCTCGGCAAACATCGTGTCTCTCGGCGCGTGCCGAGAATCGTCCATCACTCCAGCAGCGCCCGCGCGCGCAGCTCGTCGAGCAGCTTCGCGGTGTCGCCGCTTTGCAGCTTGACGATGTCGTCCTGGTACTTCAGCAGCACGCCCAGCGTGTCGTGCACGGTCGCCGGGTCGAGGCGGATCGCATTCAGCGCGATCAGCGCGTTGGTCCAGTCGATCGTCTCGGCCACGCCGGGCGCCTTGAACAGGTCGAGCTTGCGCATGCGCTGC
>Ga0207648_10002314_pt1 | contig 20563 bp, 16 predicted proteins | sample KBSMisM32_FD_184310 | JGI IMG/M metagenome (GOLD analysis project Ga0207648, IMG submission 184310) | Miscanthus rhizosphere microbial communities from Kellogg Biological Station, Michigan, USA - KBS Miscanthus M3-2 (SPAdes) (version 2) | ecosystem: Host-associated > Plants > Roots >...
GCCCTGCACTCGATGCTAAATTATGCGAAGTGCTCGGGTGTAATTAAGTCATCAGGAGTCAGCAGCCATTGATTAGTCCTTGACAATAATTCTATCCGGCATTCGGGAACATTCATATTGTAATCAACAACTTTTAATAAGATCATCTAACAGAAACAAGAATTGGCAGTTTCCAGGTTCGCCGAAATTCGAAACTGCAAACTGCCAATTGTATACTACCCACTCATCTCCCTAGTTAATATCCTTTCCCTCTTTCAGTTTGTCAACAATAGTCTGAATATTGTTCTTATTGACTGCATCCGTCAACGGTAATGCCTGCGTAGCATATTTCAATGCGTTTTTGAAATCTCCATTTGCAGAATAACCTCTTGCCAGGCCAACCAATGTTGTAAACTGATTTGGATTCTTTGTATAGTTCATTTTAAAAACTTCCAATGCTTCCTTGTATTTTTTTTGCGCGATTAATTGTCTTCCATACCCGTGTATTTCCTGCATATTCGCAAAGACCAATGATTTTGTCATCAGGTCAGAAGCCTCTTTGCTGCGGCCCAGTTTATCCAGCAATTGTGCACGGGTAGACCATGCCTGGAAAGATTTGCTTCCGCCAAAACCGACGCTTGTAGAAGTATCTGTCCATTTTAATGCCTCATCCAGGTTTACGTTATGCTGTACACACCAGCCTGCCGCCTGGTCCCATGTGTTCCAGAAAAAACCTTTATCGCTTCTCAGTTCATTGCGGAACGATTGAAGCTGACTGTTGACATAATCAACTTCCACTTTGAATGGAAACGACAACTTTTCCCATTCTAAAACGATAGTGGATGAGTTCTCGGTTTCATTTGTGAATTCATACCGGAGCCATTCCACAGTTTTGTCCAATGCAACAGGTTTAATTTTTACCCGCAGTGCATCTTCCTTTTCATTATAAAAAAAACTTCCCCATGAAGAAGAGTTTTTTGAAAATATAAGCGTTGGTTCGCCTGGATCATAAGCGATGAAAAAACCGTATTTACCGGCGGGCAGATCCTGTCCTTCAATTTTTACAGGCCCGGAAAATTCAATGATCGTATTTTCATTCGAACCGGCTCTCCATGGAGCAGCCTTGCTGCTGCCGAAGCCCTGGTCAACAAAACCGACAGGTACCAATTGTCCCCATATTTTTCCCTCTCTTCCGTTTACGTGAGGACGATCGTAATGAATAGTTACATCAGTCAAGCCAATACGTTCAGTAACAGAAGCTTTTTTATTGCCACCATTGGGCAATAAGGTAAGTTGTGCATTTGAAAATAAAACTGAGGCAAGCAATGCCGGCAGAAACATTTTTTTCATAAACAATTAATTTGAAGGAAAGCTACCGAAGTTTAAACGATAGCCATGTTGTGTTTTTGATTAGCGATAGACGAAAAGGATGAACGGGCGATCCTTATGAATTGACCGCTACCCAATCATTAACGACTTCGACTTATTTGGCTATTTATGCTGCATTGCAACTATTAATTAATAGATTTGCTCATGACCAGTTGCCGTGTGTTTGAAAGGACGGGAAGCAATTGCTGCGACAGTTTCATTTCGATAATGAAGGAAAACAAAGTGTTTAGACAAGCCCCAACACCGTTACCTCATGCAGCATAGTCAGCCCAAATCAATATACGATGTTGTAGTAATTGGTTCCGGGATCGGCGGATTAACAGCAGCATCCTTATTAGCCAAAGCAGGTTTCTCTGTTTGCGTGCTGGAGAAAGAGCCGCATCCCGGTGGTTATCTTGCCGGTTTTCGCAGAAAAGATTTTCGTTTTGATACGGCTGTACATTGGTTAAATCAATACCATAAAAATGGAATGGTGTGCAAGATATTTGATGTGATCGGCAACGATTATCCACTGGCCATACCGCAGAAGCGTATCCGCAGGTATAAAGGCGATGATTATGAATATCTATTGACCAATCATCCGGATGAATTAAAAGAACAATGGAAAAAAGAATTTCCGGAAGAAGCGGCGGGGATCGATCGGTTTTTCAAGGCAGCAAAGAAAATTGGTGTGGCATTTGAAAATTTCGGTTATATATTCCGGTCAGAAGAGACGATGGGCTTTTGGGAACGGCTGCGCAATAAAAAACGACTCCTTCAGTTTGGAATGAATTTCATTCCTCACTTGCGGTATACCGGTGATAAAGGGATCAAAAAAGGATTATCAAAATATTTTAAAAATGAACGGCTGCACAAAATATTCAGTGCAGACACTGAGTTGCTTTCGTGCCTGGTTCCCATCGGGTGGGCTTATAGCAACGATTACCAAAGTCCTCCGGCCGGCGGTGGCCAGGTAATTGCGGAATGGCTGGAACACATGATTCATAATTATCACCAGGAAACTTATTACCGCTGCGAGGTGAAACAGGTACTTACAAAAGGAAATAAAGCGTGCGGTGTATCGTATGCAAAGAATAATAGAGAACACAGCATACAAAGTAAATATGTAATTGCTGCCTGCGATGCGCCCGCTTTATATGAAAAACTTTTGCCTGCATCGCTGGTGCCGCATAAACTAAAATCTAATTTAGATAAAGCCGAATTATACAGCTCATCCGTTACGATCAGTGTAGCACTTGACTGTCCCGTAGAGCAACTGGGATTTAATGAAGAACTGATTCATGTATCCAGTGCGTCGGTACCACGTGGTGAACACATAAGCGGTAATCCTGCCCACACTGAAATAAGCATACTCGCTCCGAGTTTCCGTGATAAAACATTAGCGCCGGAGGGATGCGGTACGCTGATCCTGTTTATGCCGGCCTATATGGATTTTGAGAAACAATGGCGCACAGAAAAGGATGAAAAGGGAAATCTTTTAAGAGGTGCGGCTTATAAAACGTTAAAAGAAGATATTGCAAAAAGGCTGATTCAACGTGTAGATGAAAAAATAGCCCCCGGGTTGCAAAACCATATCCTGTTTTACGAAGTGGCCACACCGGTTACACATTGGCGTTATACAGGGAATACCGGTGGATCCATGATGGCGACTAAACCGAACAGGGCGAACATGGTAAATAAAGTGGCAACGTATCATACACCGGTGGAGAATCTTTTTTTGGGGGGTCATTGGGCAGAATTGGGAGGTGGCGTACCCATAGCAGCGAAGGCCGGCACAAATGCCGTCTTGCTAATATTAAAGAAAGAAAATCCGAAAGCATATAAAGTGCTTGCAGATTATTTTGACGGGAAGGCCGGATTGGATACCGTTTTGGCATGCACTGAATTTTCACCCTACAATGGAACATGGGAACCCAAACCTACACCGGCACAAAAGAAAAAGCTTCGGCAGCAGCAGGGTGACTTACAATATTCACCCGATGATGAAGAATGAGGGACTAGGCTGTGTCGACTATTTCCTGAAACCCGCGCACGGGGTATCAATCGCACGTTCCGACGCAAGAACATAATTTTTTTCCTTTCTTTCCCTTATTTATATTCACAGAAACTATCCTTATGCGTCTTATTGCCTTTTTGTTTTCGCTCCTGCCGGTTATCGCTTTCGCCCAATCATTACCCACTATTGAAGAAAAAACGAAAGGTTTTAGGAAATATGACGGTTACCTGAATTTTTACTGGGATGAAAATGCAGGTAAAATATGGCTGGAAATTGACAAACAGGATTCCGAAATACTATACCAAACCTCTTTACCAGCCGGTCTCGGATCGAATGATATTGGATTGGATAGAGGACTTCAGGTGGATACACGCATTATTAAATTTTTAAGAACGGGGCGGAAATTGCTGATGGTTCAACCCAATTATGATTACCGTGCTATAACTAACGATAAGGCGGAAAAAAGAGCGGTTGAACAATCTTTTGCACAATCGACGATCTGGGGATTTGCCATAGAGGCGGAAAGTAATGGCCACACGCTTGTGGATGCAACAGACTTTCTTTTGCGCGATGCCGTAAAAGCGGCTAGTCGTTTACGTGGTATGCACCAGGGTAACTATACTTTTGATAAATCGAGGTCTGCAATTTATTTACCACAAACAAAAAATTTTCCCTTCAATACAGAATTGGAAGCAACGATAACAATAATAAATAGTGATGGTGATGTCGGCAACTTTGTACAATCGGTAACCCCATCGCCCGAAGCTATTACACTCCGTATGCATCATTCATTTGTGCAGCTACCGGATAAAAATTATACGCCAAGAGTTTTTGATCCGCGCAGCAGTTTTATCGACATTTCTTACTTCGATTATAGCACACCGGTATATGAACCGATTGATAAATACCTGGTTATCCGTCATCGCCTGCAGAAAAAGGATCCGTCGGCGGCAAAAAGCGAAGCAGTGAAACCCATTGTGTATTACCTCGACAATGGAACACCAGAGCCGATCCGGAGCGCATTGCTGGAAGGTGCCCGGTGGTGGAACCAGGCCTTTGAAGCTGCCGGTTATATCAATGCTTTCCAGGTAAAAATTTTGCCTGATAGTGCAGACCCGATGGATATACGATATAACATGATTAACTGGGTACATCGCTCCACCAGGGGATGGTCGTATGGTGCAGCAGTCGTTGATCCAAGAACCGGTGAAATCATAAAAGGAAATGTATCATTGGGATCGTTGCGGGTAAGACAGGACTATCTTATAGCAAGCGGTTTATTGGCGCCGTTTGAAAATGGTTTGCCCACCGACAACAGGATGCTGGCAATGGCTTTAAACAGGCTGAAACAATTATCGGCACATGAAGTGGGACATACGCTTGGTTTAATGCATAACTATTCGGCCAGCGTGGTGAACCGCTCGAGTGTTATGGATTATCCGCCACCGTCAGTGACTTTAGATGCAAAAGGCGATATTGATATCAGTAATGCATATGCGACAGGAATAGGCGAGTGGGATAAGGTGAGCATAGACTGGGGTTATCAGGATTTTCCAACCGGTGTTGATGAAAAATCAGCATTGAGTAAAATATTAACAGATGCATATAGCAAGGGCCTGCAGTTTATCAGCGATCGCGATGCGCGGGCGGCAGGCGGGTTGCATCCTACCGCGCATTTGTGGGACAATGGAACCGATCCGGTAACTGAATTAAAAGCGGTGATGAAGGTTCGGGAGAGGGCATTAAATCAATTTGGCGAAAAAGATATACGGCCAGGTGCGCCGATGGCTTTTTTAGAAGATGTGCTTGTGCCGGTATACCTGTATCATCGTTATCAAACGGAGGCTGTAACGAAAATTGTGGGTGGTATGAATTATAAATACGCTCTGCGCGGTGATGGGCAGATCGTAACCCAAACGGTTTCAAAAGGCGATCAATTGAAGGCGTTGGATGCATTAATGTCCACAATTGATCCATCTGCATTATTGTTGCCTGATAGAATCACGAAGCTTATACCACCACGACCGGCAGGTTACGAGTATACAAGAGAGTTATTTAAGAAAAGAACCGGTCTTGCGTTCGATGCACTTAGCCCGGCGGAGACCGCTGCCGACATGCCCTTATCGTTTTTATTTAACAGTGAAAGATTAAACAGGTTGGTTGAATACCAGGCGCAATACGATGGTCTTGGATTAAATGAAATGATTGAGAAGTTAATCAGTACAACATGGAAAGCACCACGGCGCAAAGGAATGGAAGGACTGATACAGTTGCAGACAGAACAGGTATTGCTTACTTACCTTCTTGCGGCAAGTATAAGTGATGATAATTCATTTGTCACACGATCAGTTATGCAAAAGGAACTGAGCGATTTGAAATCGTTTATCGAAACAAAAAAGAAAGCGTCCACAGATAATATTTATACTGGTCATTTAATACTGGCTTTGGAACGAATGAAGTCGCCGGATAAAGCCAGGCCAACCATTCATGCAGCTATACCGCCGGGTGCTCCTATCGGTTGCGGGGATGAATATTGATTTTATCCGGGAAATTTACAGGTTACTTCCAACCTGTTGTTGTCGGGATCAAGTGTTTCAAACTCATAATAGCCATCGCCTGTTTTTCTTGGGCCGCTTAAGATAGGAAAGCCCGCGGTTTTTAATTGCTCGGCTTTATCTTCCACTTCTGCAACACTATTTACGCCAAAGGCAAGATGAATAATTCCTTTATGCTGGGACCCGATAGTATCATTTGAATTAGCAGGGATATTTGGCATCATCATCAGTTCCAGCCTTGCGCCTGACGCAAACGATAAAAAATAACTCTGAAACCCTTTTGCTGCATTTGTGTATTTATCATTGGATACGCCACCAAAATATTTTACATAATAATCTTTCAGTTCTTCCAGGTGATCGGTCCATATTGCAACATGCTCGAGTGTCATATTTGATAATGATTATTGCTTTTCAAAATCTTTCGCCAGTTTTTCTATTTCGGTATTGGGCAGTCTTTGCTTATCTGAATTGATGACTATCCGAAAGCGAAATGTTACTGATTCGCCGTTTTTCAATGAAAAATTCAACGTCTCTTTGCCATTGCTGAAAATCTTTTGACCAAGGGGATTTGCTGCGAATAAGCCATAACCGCGGGCATGCCAGTACGTGGGATAACCAACATTTTTGGGATGATCAATGATGGCAATGCTGATCGTGTCATTTCCTTTTTTGCCATAAAGCAAACACCATTTGCCGCGGGTGCTCCATGCCGCATCACCGGTAAACCCTTCGCTGGTAATATAGTTGCCGGATACTGTTTTATCATCGGAAGCTTTAACTTTCGTAACATTTCCCTTATTGTCAATAAACTCCCGGTCTTCTTTTGATGGCAGTTCCAACTCATGTGCTACTCTTAGCCCCAGGAATCCATCCTTTATATCGGGCATCCTCACGTCCTGCTTTGCAGTCAATGTTGTCGTTCTATCGATAATGCGTACATTATTTTCAGCAATAAAACGAAACGATGTTTTTTCTTCAAGCAATATATTTTTATTTATATCCTGCCAGTTGGCCGTGTATGACAACGTTCCTGTATTACCACCTTTCATTTCATTGATCTTTGTCATTTTAATCCAGCCATAAGATGCTTTTTTATCGGCGGCAATAGCAGACGAGTTGTTCCAGAAATCAAGACCGTTTACATTTTCGTAATTCAACCACAAACCGATATGATGAGGATGATCCACCGGTTCATTCGGTCTTGGCACGATGGGATATCCTCTTGTTACTAATTCACCGTCTGCTGCGTAGATCGGGTAGAGCACGGGCTTTTCCAATGAATCCGGATAAATAAAACTGGTGAATGGTTTGTTATCTGCCAGGATGTTTACCCGGTTATCCTTGTCTTCTTTTACAATTTTTATCATTTGTGTTTTTTGCGCCGATAAAACAGAAAAGAAAAAAATACAGAGCGAAAGATGGGTAATATACGTTGAATATTGTTTCATAAAAGTTGTTAAGTGTGCCGGTATTATGGTCAGACCAGGAACGTACAAACCAAAGTACCGGTCGTGAAATTTGTTTGATAAATGTCATTTTGGTGGTTAAACTCATGGTCATACTGAGACAGTGCACACAATGAGTTTAACGGTATGATCATCCTTTAAATACTTTTCCATTCACCATCACTTCCTGGGTTGCTTCATCAAAAGTCGCTTTACTACCGGTATGCGCCGAAGCAGTTGTCATGATCGTTGCAATAGAGTGGCTATAACCAGCTTCAACCGGTGCATTGGGCTGTTTACGGCTGCGCACACATTCCATCCAGTTGCGTACATGGTTCGACGTTAGATCGTCGCCGCCGGTATTTGCCGATGTAATGACTTTAGCTGCGTCAGAAAGATTCATTTCCGGCAATAAATTTGGTTGCAATTTCATCGCATCTGCATGATCTTTTGTTAAGCCGCCTTTCGGAGAGACCTTATTTGTATCTAAATTTAATTCACCGCCATTTGAATAATATATTTCCTTTGGATCATCTTCTCCATTATCCATGCGGGAGGCAAAAGTGACCTGGAATCCTGATGAAGGATCGTTTACCGGGCCATAATCAAATACAGCGGTGATCGTATCCCAATTCTTCCGGCCATCTTTCCACATGTATATGCCACCGTTAGCCACCACACTTCTTGGATGTTTGAGTCCGCTGAACCAATGCACGGTATCGATCTGGTGACTCATCCATTGGCCGGGTAAGCCGGATGAGTAGGGCCAGAATAAACGAAACTCAAGATATTTTCTCGGATCAAATGCCTCGAACGGGCGATTTAATAAATAGCGTTTCCAATCTGTATCTTCTTCTTTCAGCTGCGGTAATAAAGAAGTTCTGCGCCAGCGTCCCGGTTGATTTACATTCCAGGTAAGCTCTACCATTTTTATGTCTCCAAATTTACCAGACTTTATAAATTCATCCGCAGCGCGATAGTTGGCACCGCTTCTCCGTTGCGAACCTATCTGTACAATTTTTCCTGATTCTTTTATTGCTTTTAGCGCCGCACGGTTGTCTGCCATCGATTCTGCGAATGGTTTTTCACAATATGCATCGCAACCGGCTTTTACTGCTTCTATTGCATGTTGTGCATGTTGAAAATCCGCTGTGCTGATAAATACCGCATCCACTAATTTCCTGTCGTAAAGTTCTTCATTGTTGCGACAGGTAGTGATATCATGACCCATTTTTTCCTTCCATGTCGAGGCACCTTGTTCCCTGCGCAGCTTCCAGATGTCAGAAACAGCAACCACATCAAAATTCATTTCTTTATAGTGATTCATGAAGCAGGGGATATGCGAGCTGCGATGACGATCGGAAAAACCGACAACACCCACACGCACCCTGTCATTTGCGCCAATGATACGCCTGTAGCTTTGTGCAGACCATCCCATGTTTGCAACAATAACGCCGGCGCCTGCCATTGCTGATTGCCTGATAAATTGACGACGAGAATTTTTCATATGCACTGTTATTAATGATTTGTAAATAGCGAACGTGACTTAAACCAGGTAATAAAAATATGATTTTATGATGTTCGACAACGCCGAAATTATTTATGGGCCCGTTGAAACTGATGCTTGCTGTACCGGTTTGTCAAAAAAATAAATCACGGCGCCAATCAGTAAAATGCCGATACCGATCAGGCTCTCTACCGGGCGATCAATCAGTGTAAAAATGGATACCCATATGTTAAAGAGCAAAAAAATGATCTGCAATACTGGCTTGAACGGACTTTTAAATGTTTCTTTATTTTGCCTTTTTATAAATAAGCTCGTTGCGACGGTAAGTGAGGCCATCAATTGCAACACAAAACCCGCGTAGAGTAATACTTTTTCAAAAGATCCGCTAAGAGTAAGCAGAATACTTATAAAAACATGTAGCCACACGGCGGCAACCGGTATGCCATGTTTGTTCTTTTTTGCAAAAGGCTGCCACAGCTTATTTTCTTTCGCCATCGCCCAGGTAACCCGCGGCCCTACCCACAGGTAAGAACTAACGGTAGCGATCAGCTGAATTGCGATGAAAATACTTACCCATTTGCCACCTGTACTTCCGAGAAGATGGCTAAACGAAATAAAGGTCACTTCTTCTTTTCCCTGCAGCTCAGTGATGGTGGCATTTTTCAACAATACAAGCTGAAAAAGTACATACACAACAGAAACAAAAAGCGTGCTGCCGATCAATGCCCGGGGCAGATTCCTGCCCGGATAATCAATTTCGTCGGCAACATACGCCGCTGCATTCCACCCGATATACGCAAAGCTTACATAAACCATAGATACTGCAAATCCGGGTATAAAAATTTCATTCTTCCAGCTATCGGTGAAGTTTATCGCATTATTGACGTTGCCCGGGAGTGTAAAACCGAAAATAATAAGACACACGATAAACAGTACTTTAATAATTGTTGTTGCATTTTGAAAACGGCTGCTGTGGCGAATAGTAAAGCTGTGCATCAGGCCAATAATGATTATGACAGCAATTGCAAGCCATATATTATCCTGTAGTCCGAATGGTGCAAGATATTTTGTAAAAGCCATTGCTGCCAGGGCAACAGGAGCTGAAAACCCAACGGTGAGCCCGGCCCAGGCAGATAGATAACCTAACAACGGGTGAAATACACGGGTCAGATAAATGTAATCACCGCCGGATTCCTTAAAATGAGTTCCAAGTTCTGCATATGCAAAAGCGCCGAATAAGCCAAGTAAACCGCCGATCACCCAGAGTATTAAGATAGTCCATGTATTTTGAACTGAGTTAAGTTGAAAACCAACACTGGTGAATACGCCGGTGCCGATCATGTTCGCGATAACAATTGCGGCGGCGGTAGAAATCCCGATTTTCTTTTTCAAATAAAGTTGTTATTTGTCAAAACGTATTGTGTGGTGATGAAGATACAAAGAGTATCAATAAGGACAGAAGATAAGGAGTAGACGAAAAAAGTTTCGAACCAATTGAACAATGGGCTGATGTGATTATTAAACCTGGTAAAACACTATCCGTTGTCTTGCCTGGAGCTACACGATCAGATTGTTCAGTTTTGCATACTGCAGTAACATAATCGTTTTTCCATCTTTTATTTCACCTGATTCCATCATTTGAAATGCCTTTTGAAATGGTAACTCCAGCACTTCGATATCTTCCTGTTCATGTTCAATTCCACCGCCTTCATTTATTTTCATAGATGCAGCATACTCCGCGACAAAGAAATACAGTAGTTCAGTTACTGAACCGGGAGACATATACGCTTCATACACTTTGTGAACATTCGATATTTTATAACCGGTTTCTTCTTCCGCTTCACGCCGGATGCAATCTTCGGGATTATCATTATCAAGCAAACCCGCGCAAACTTCAATAAGCATTCCCGATGTATTACCATTAATAAATGTGGGTAGTCGGAATTGCCTGGTTAAAATGACTGTTTTGTTTTCTTTATTGTATAACAAAATGGCCGCACCATTACCGCGGTCATATGCTTCACGCACTTGTTTTACTACTGTTCCGTTCCTTTTTTTGATTTCATAGGTTAATTTTCGCAGCTTATACCAATTATTGGAGAGTAGCTCATCGCTGAGAATCTTCGTTTCACTCATTTGTATATCGTTGATAAATATTTTCTGAATAGGTTATTTCGGATCCAGCCACACTACCTTTTGTTCCGACTTATGCGACTTGCCGATAATGTCACGGTATAATTCGGGCCTTCTTGCCTTTATATAACGGTAACCACCAGCCTGTTTTAATTTTTCAGGAGTCAGTGTAGCGATCACGTAGTCATCTCCTAATTTTCTGCATTCCGCAATAACATCTCCAAACGGATCAATGATCATGGAACAGCCGTTTTTCAATTGATCGTCATCCATGCCGATCGCGTTCGAAAACACCACGTATGCAGCATTATCGTAGGCTCTTGCGGGCAGCCATTTCATTAGCCAATCCCGTCCTTTCATTCCATCAAATTCCAGTCGTAAAGAGGTTGGATCTGTTTCCCTTTTTTCCCAAAGCGCAGCATCAACAAAGCCCGCACCCGGCCTTGTAGAAGGCGTACACATGGTAACGTGCGGCATGAAAATAATATCTGCTCCCAATAGTTTTGTGGCACGTACATTCTCAACGATGTTATTGTCATAACAAATCAGGATACCGCATTTCCAACCGTGAAGATCGAACACACAATAACTATCACCGGGCAACAGGTGAGGGTTGATAAAAGGATGCAGCTTTCTGAATTTGGCGATGAGGCCGGTTTTGTCAACACAGACATACGGTTTATACAGGTTATTGTCACTGTCTTTTTCGAAAAGTCCGGCCAGGATAGCGATATTATTTCTCCGTGCGATAGCGGTCAATTGCTCAATGCTTTCCCCTCCGGGAACATATTCAGCGAGCGCCAGCATCTGCTGTTCTGAAAGATTTCGAGCAAATGTGTACGCACTGATTGAACATTCATGAAAGGCGATTACCTGGGCACCTTCTGCGGCTGCTTTTTTTGAAATAGAATCTATTACTGAAAGGTTATACGCTTTGTCTCCATTGCGGTGTTCAAATTGGGCTGTAGCAATCCTGATGTTGTTCATTTTAATTAATAAGGGTTGATAATTAAAAAAATATTTTGAAGTTGTTTTTAAAATATAAAATCATTTTAAACATGTCTTATCAGTCAAAACACTCATTCCGCCAGACATGTTTATTACTTTATGAAATCCATGTTGTGTAAGCATATAACTTGCCTGTGGGCTGCGGTGACTGTGGGAGCAAAACACAATAATTTCTTTTTTCTTCAGGTTATTTATTTCGGAAAGTCTATTCTCCAATTCCTGAACCGGGATATTGATAGAATTTTTTAACGTCCCGAAATTCGGGTCTGCCTTTCCTTCAAATTCTTCTTTGGTGCGTACATCAAGCAATACGGTGTTTGGATGTTTGCTGATGTAATCACATATATCGGAAGGAGCAATATTTTTGAAAGTTACAGTTGATTTTTTAACCAGCTTCATCTGGCAGTGAGGACACGTACCCGGTTTATCATAGCTATCGTGGTCGCAATCATTTCCGCAGGGAATACATTGATATTGTCCGGCTATTTTATCCGGTGTATACAGGTTCGTGAACGAAATGTTTGTGAAAAATAAAATAATAAGCACAGATGAAAAGACAAGTATCGTGTTGGTTTTTGTTTTCATTATAAATGCAGTTAAGGTCTAAAGATGTGTGTCAAAATATGCATTGTTCCGATAAACAAGGCAGGAATAACTATCCGGCTGATAAAATTAATTTATTTTCAACGAATCAATCCGGATTCACTTGTTTGCGGGAGCAGTATCTTTAGTTAATAATAATATAAAATAACCATAAGCATAAAATGAAACAGTTCGGAAGTCACATTCGTAGTTCTCTTTTTAAAAGCAAAATTATTTTTTTATTTCTGCTCATAGTGATTGCTGTTCCCTGCGTGTCGCAAAATAAAACAACGATACCGGTAGAGACCAGCCAGAATGCATTGGTTCTGCAAATGGATAAGGATAATCATCCTCTTATTATTTATTTCGGAAAGAAACTTAGTAATTCCGCTGAGTATGCAACTATTCCCGGCCAGGTCCTTCAGCATGACGGTAATGCAGGTATTTATAATTCAGCTTACACACCAGCGGGGTCATGGAGTCTTGTTGAACCCGCTATCCGGCTCACGCATGCTGATGGCAACACGTCACTTGACTTGCTCTATATTAATCACCAGGCGAAACAGGAAGATGATAATATAAGTGTTACAACAGTACTGTTAAGAGACCCGGTTTATAATTCGGAAGTGACATTGTATTATAAAGTATATAAAAGGGAAAATGTGATCGAGCAATGGAGTGTGATTGTCAACAAAGAAAAAAAGCCAATTGTGCTGAATAAATATGCTTCCGCAAATCTTTATTTTATGGCGGGGGATTATTATCTCAGGCACTATCATGGATCATGGGCCAGTGAAATGAAACCTGAAGAAACCAAACTAACTGCAGGAATAAAAGTGCTGGATTCGAAACTGGGAACAAGAGCAAATTTGTATGGGCCGCCTTCGTTTATGGTTTCTTTTGATAAGCCGGCGACAGAAGACGAAGGGAAAGTATTATTGGGAACATTGGCATGGACAGGTAATTATCAATTCGATTTTGAAATGGATTCCTATCACAATCTGAGGTTGATTTCCGGCATTAATTCATTTGCTTCAGAATATACCTTGAATCCGGGCCAGGAATTTAAAACGCCTTCTTTTATTACAACATATTCCGAACATGGTACAGGCGAGGCGAGTCGTAACCTGCACAATTGGGCAAGGAAATACAGGTTGTTGGACGGGCAGGGTTCCAGGCTTACACTATTGAATAACTGGGAAGCGACTTATTTTGATTTTGACGAAACAAAGCTTACCGGTCTTTTTAAAGACGCGAAAAAACTGGGCGTTGACATGTTCCTGTTAGATGACGGCTGGTTTGCCAACAAATACCCAAGAAATAGTGATCGGGCCGGTTTGGGCGACTGGCAGGAGAATGTAAAAAAACTTCCTCACGGTATCGGGTATCTTGTAAAAGAGGCAAAGGAGGCCGGTGTAAAATTTGGAATCTGGCTGGAACCGGAAATGGTCAATCCAAAAAGTGAATTGTATGAGAAACATAAAGATTGGGTGATACGTCAACCGGAACGTCCCGAACATTATTTCCGCAATCAACTGGTACTTGACCTGAGCAACCCGGAAGTACAGAATTTTGTTTTCGGCGTCGTTGATAGTCTTTTTATCAAAAATCCTGAGCTTGCCTTTATAAAATGGGATTGCAATGCGGTTATTTATAACGCGAATTCAGCGTATCTGAAAAAAACAAATCAACCGCAAACACATTTGTATGTCGATTATGTAAGAGGTTTGTACAAGGTGTTGGAAAGAGTAAGAGCAAAATATCCGAAAGTGCCGATGATGCTTTGCTCTGGTGGTGGCGGACGGGCCGATTATGAAGCGTTGAAATATTTTACAGAATTCTGGCCGAGTGATGATACGGATCCGCTCGAAAGAATTTACATGCAATGGGAATATTCTTATTTTTTCCCGGCGATAGCTACCTGTAATCATATCACCGATTGGAGCAGTATGCCATTGAAATATCGTACGGATGTGGCAATGACAGGAAAGATGGGATATGATATTGTGGTGAGTAAACTTGGTGAGAGCGATTTGCAATTTAGTCAGCAGGCTGTTGCGAATTATAAATCTATAAGCGATATTATCTGGCACGGTGATGAATACAGGCTTGCGAGCCCGTGGGAAAAACCGTTTGCAGCACTGCAATTTGTGAATAACAGTAAAGACAAGGCAATTGTATTCGCCTATTTAACCAATTTCCGGTTTATGAATACAACAACATCTGCGACGCCAGTGCAATTCAAGGGACTTGATCTGCAGAAGAAATACAGGATCAAAGAGATTAATTTATACCCCGGTACAACATCAACCATAACTACTGATACAGTTTATTCAGGGGAATATTTAATGACCGTTGGATTTAATCCCGATGTGAATACAAGACGAACAAGTGTGATACTGCAGGTGGATGAAGCGCGATAAGATCAAAATGCTATTGTTTAATTTCAGGTTGCGATAAGTTTCAATCATTTCAAAACTAATTACCCTCTTTTATGACTCAATATTCGTTAACGAAAGGAACAATATGTCTTTTACTCTCCGTTTCTTTAATCACAAACGCGCAACAGGCGAAGGAAGAAATATTTGATTCATTGAAATTGATTGACGCGAAAGCGAAGCTTATCAAAGTGTCCGGCCAATTCACCTTTACCGAAGGGCCGGCAGTTGATAAAAAAGGAAATATTTATTTTACGGATCAACCTAACGATAAAATATGGAAATATGATATAAATGGAAAGCTTTCGATGTTTATGGATAAAACCGGGCGATCGAATGGATTGTATTTTGATAAGAATGGAAACATCATTTCTTGTGCAGATAATAAAGATGAGTTATGGAGAATAAGTCCTGATAAAAAAGTAACCGTATTATTGAGCAATTATGATGGCCATCGGCTGAACGGCCCAAATGATTTGTGGATCGATGCAAAAGGCGGAATTTATTTCACCGATCCTTATTACCAGCGGGAGTACTGGGATAGAAAGCAACCGGAAATTGATGGGCAAAAAGTATATTACCTCGCCAAAGGAAAAAAAGAAGCTGTCATCGTCGATGATCAATTGAAACAGCCAAACGGGATAGTTGGTACGCCGGATGGAAAGACTTTGTATGTGGCGGATATCGGTGACTGGAAAATGTATAAATATCACATCAATGAAGATGCTTCGTTATCCGACCGGGAACTTTTGTTTCCGCAAGGTTCGGATGGGATGACGCTCGACAACAAAGGGAACATTTATGTAACCGGGAAAGGCGTAACCATATACAATAAAGATGGCGTTAAGATCGGTCATATTCCCGTTCCGGGCGATTGGACGGCAAATGTTTGTTTCGGCGGGAGGGATAGAAAGACATTATTCATTACGGCGAAAGAATCGGTATATATAATCAAGATGAATATAAAGGGAGTGGAATGACAGTTTCACTTAGGAATCCCTGCCTCTTTTTGCTACCTTTGCGCATCCTGAAAAAGAGGGCTTAGTTTCAATGAAGAATATCCGCAATTTTTGCATTATCGCACATATCGACCACGGCAAATCCACACTGGCAGACCGGCTTTTACAAACCACCAACACCATCAGCGAACGCGAAATGATGGACCAGGTGTTGGATGATATGGACCTCGAAAGGGAAAAGGGAATCACGATCAAGAGTCATGCAATTCAAATCAACTATCAACATACCGACGGGCAGGAATACATCCTGAACCTGATAGATACTCCCGGGCACGTCGACTTCAGCTATGAAGTAAGCAGAGCCCTTGCTGCTTGCGAAGGAGCCCTGCTTTTGGTAGATGCTACACAGGGTATACAGGCACAGACGATCAGCAATTTGTACCTCGCAATTGATAATGATCTTGAGATCATTCCTGTCGTAAATAAGATCGACATGGATGGCGCCATGATTGAAGAGGTAAAGGACCAGATCATTGATCTTATAGGTTGCAAACCAGAGGAGATATTGCTCGCGAGCGGACGTACCGGTATAGGTGTAGCCGAAATATTGAAAGCAATTGTAGACCGGATACCGTCACCGGAAGGAAATCCTGATGCGCCGTTACAGGCATTGATCTTTGATAGTGTGTTTAATTCTTTTCGCGGTATTATCGTGTATTACAGGATATTAAATGGATCAATTAAAAAAGGAGATAAGGTAAAATTTGTGTCCACCGACCAGCAATACCAGGCGGATGAAGTCGGCATACTGAAGTTGAAAATGACGCCAAAAGATGAGGTAGGATGCGGGGATGTTGGTTATATCATTACGGGTATTAAAAATGCAAAAGAGGTAAAGGTGGGGGATACGATCACGGTTGCCACTAATCTGAATCCTCAAATGATTAAAGGGTTTGAAGAAGTCAAACCAATGGTTTTCGCGGGCATTTTCCCGGTAGATACGGATCAGTTTGAAGAACTGCGTGATTGTATGGACAAATTGCAGTTGAACGATGCATCGCTGACATATGAATTGGAAACATCGCAGGCGTTAGGATTCGGTTTCCGCTGCGGCTTTCTGGGTTTGCTGCATATGGAAATTGTGCAGGAAAGGCTGGAAAGAGAATTTAACCAGACGGTGATTACCACGGTTCCTAACGTGAGTTTTATCGCGTATACAACAAAAGGAGAAAAAGTAATTGTAAATAATCCAACTGAATTTCCGGACCCGGTAAAGACGGACCGGATTGAAGAACCGTATATCAAAGCGCAGATCATCAGTAAGCCGGATTATATCGGTAATATCATGACGTTGTGTTTGGGCAAACGGGGTATCCTGATCAATCAAAGCTATCTCACGACAACCCGTGTTGAGTTGATTTTTGAAATGCCATTAACTGAAATAGTATTTGACTTCTACGATAAATTGAAGTCACAAACAAGGGGTTACGCTTCTTTTGACTATCACCCGATCGGCTACCGTGACGCTGATATTGTGAAGATGGATATTCTTCTTAATAATGACAAAGTGGATGCGTTAAGTGCCCTGATTCATCGGAGCCGTGCCCAGGATTTTGGTCGTAAACTCTGTGAAAAATTAAAAGAACTTTTACCCCGCCAACAGTTCCAGATTGCCATACAAGCAGCTATCGGCGCCAAAGTAATTGCGCGGGAAAATATATCGGCAATGCGTAAAGATGTTACTGCAAAATGTTATGGTGGTGATATCAGCCGTAAACGCAAACTCCTCGAAAAACAGAAGGAAGGTAAAAAACGTATGCGCCAGATAGGGAATGTGGAAATACCGCAGGAAGCGTTTTTGGCGGTACTTAAACTTGATGAGTAGCACTAATCGACGCTGATTAAAATTAATTGACGCAAACAACTCACTAAAATCAACTTCATTCGCGTTGATGTTTTTTCAGCTTTTCCTGGTCATGATTACCCTGCGAATCCAGTATCGGATCACCAACCGGCGCCTGCCCATCCTGCAGTTTATAGGTAAATACTTTATCAATATGCACCCATTTACCTTTTTCCCATTTGAAACCCTCGTAATCGCCATCAGGCACAAACGTAAATGGTTTTTCGGGTTCATCGGTTTCTGAGATGAGGTGATCGTAAAGAACGATTTTCAATTCGTCGTCGTAGTTGACTGTGGTGCTGGCTGCTTTTTTATATTCTATGTTGAACCGAAACTGTGTCGGTTTTTTTGCGCTGTCCTGTTCGAAACTAAAATACTTACCGCCAAATACCGGCTCATTATTGTCGTTAAAAGTCATAACTTCTATCCACTTCTTGTTGGTCATCGCGCTGTTTGCATCATATCCGAAAAGGGTATAGAAATTTTTATTGTTGTACTTCGTTTGAATAACGCGATAATAAACGGCACCGATCCAGTTTGTTTTATTTCTCACCGAATCCATCGGATCGGCTGTAAATTCAGAAACATCGCGGAGCGGTATCAACTTTAATGAACCGTCTTTTGTTTTCATTTGTATTGCGCCTCGTTGCCGGGAATAATATTCATCATAAGAAAGATTCCAGGTAAAGATGCGGAAGCTGCTGTCTGGTGCATATAGTTTTGAAATGCCTTTGACCGAATCAAATGGATAGAAAAAAGAATTTTTTACCTGGAGGGAGCGGACAAGTGCCCGTATAAAACTACTGTCAGATCGCATTCTTCTTTCCTGCAGACTATCAACAATAAGATCTTTTGATAATCTTTTTAAGGTATCTTCTTTTAGCTTGAAAAATTTCTTTTCAGTTGCAGAAATAACCTGGCTATATGAAGAGGCATGGATAGCTACGCACAGAAAAATGACAGAGAGTGTGATAAATAAAATCTTATAACGGGTGATGTTTTTCATAAATCGAATCAAAGTTACATGCTTATGCCCGATGACTAACGGAAAACGGTCATTGGATAGTGTATTGCCACATCACTTAAACAGGAATACCGAAAAATTTTACAAAGCTTTGGCAAAATCGGGTAGTGTATCAAAATCAAGATCGGTATCGGGATGGGGAAATAACTGTCCCGGGTTGGTAGTTTTTACAAATACGGTATACATACCTGCATTTTTACCAAAAAGCATATCACTGATGTTGTTACCCACCATGATGGATTTATTAAAATCAATTTCCGGGAAATCCTTTTTCGCCCGAAGTGCCATACCCGGATTTGGTTTGCGTTCAAATGCAGCATTGCTCAAAGAAGTGCAATAGTAGATAGCGTCAATTGTTACGCCGGCCGATTTTATCGCATCAGTCATTTTACGATGAATCGCAGCCAGATCATTTTCCGTCATCATTCCTTTACCAATACCACGCTGGTTGGTGGTGATTATGATCCGACCGAATTTATTCCCAAATGTTTTGAATGCATCTACCACGCCATTGTAAAAATGAAACTCATCCGGGTTAAAAATGTAGCTTCCGGGTTTATCTTTATTAATCACACCGTCGCGATCTAAAAACAATGTCCAGCTTTTATCTATTTTTTTTAAATCGGGTGGTGGTAATTTAAATTCTGTTTGTGCGCGGTTAAAATCTTCCGGTATCCCGATATCAATAAAATAGGCATCCTGTACAAGGCCATACATTTTTTGTTCTGCATACTTTTTTTCGAGGTAGTCTTTTTCAAAAGAAAACTTTTCCGGGAAGTCTTCTTTTAAAAATCGTTCGGCATTTATTGCATAAAGGCCACCGTTGATTAACCCGCTTTCATAATGTTGCTTTTCTTTAAATGCTTTAATTGAGCCGTCATCATTTAATTCAACAACCCCATAACGATCAAAATTTGTCATGGGTTTTAAAGAAAAAGTACAAGGCGAATTTTTTTCTTCATGGAGCTTCAACAATTCACCAATATCAACTTTGAACATTGTATCGCCATTGGCAAGTAACACATTCTTTTCAGTCGCTTTGCTGCATGCTAATTTTGCAGCGCCTCCTGTACCTAACGGCTCTTCTTCAATTACAATTTGATACGGTAAAGTTGGAAAACGTTGTTTCAGGTAGTCTTCGATCGCTTCGTGTTTATAGCCAAGGGAGAAGATAAATTTTTTTACAGCATGGCTTTGCAGGTAGTTTATTACGTAGTAAAGAAATGGTCTCCCGGCAACAGGTGCCATGCATTTCGGAAGATCCGCAACTACCGAACGAAGTCTTGTACCCAAACCACCGGCAAGAATAATTGCTTCATGTCCCTGTTGCTCCGGAGATGTGTCGTGAGTAAATATTTGCGTTGATGTATGTTCTGCCATTCAGAAATTTCAAAAAAAGAGTCAGGCTTTGGTAATTCCGAAATATTTTTCTTCTACAAGCTGGCAAATAATGTGACCAGCCATAATATGACTTTCCTGTATGCGGGGTGTATCTGTAGACGGAATATTTATCAGGTGGTCGCTCACATTTTTCATTTTACCACCGGTTGTTCCCGTAAGGCCAACAGTGATCATCTTTTTTTCCCGGGCGATTTCAAATGCTTTAATAATGTTGCCCGAATTGCCGGAGGTAGATAGTCCGATT
>Ga0207648_10002315_pt1 | contig 20557 bp, 16 predicted proteins | sample KBSMisM32_FD_184310 | JGI IMG/M metagenome (GOLD analysis project Ga0207648, IMG submission 184310) | Miscanthus rhizosphere microbial communities from Kellogg Biological Station, Michigan, USA - KBS Miscanthus M3-2 (SPAdes) (version 2) | ecosystem: Host-associated > Plants > Roots >...
GGACTCGCCGCCGCGCACGAGAAGGGCATCGTGCATCGCGACCTCAAGCCCGACAACATCTTCCTCACGCGCGACGGCCGGCTGAAGATCCTCGACTTCGGCATCGCGAAGCTCACCGCACCCGCGGGCTCGGACGGTCCGACGTTTCAGATGGCCGCGACCGAGCCCGGCATGGTGCTCGGCACCGTCGGCTACATGTCGCCCGAACAAGTCCGGGGAGAAGAGGTCGACGTCCGGAGCGACATCTTCTCGCTCGGGTGCGTGCTCTACGAAATGCTGACCGGGGACCGCGCGTTCGACGGCGGCACGCCGGCCGAAACCCTGGCCGCGATCCTCCGCGATCAACCCACCGGGCTGACCGGCGGCGCGGTCCCGCCGAACATCGAGTCCGTGGTCAGGCGGTGCCTGGAGAAGGATCGGAACCGCCGCTTCCAGTCGGCCAGCGACCTCGCCTTCGCGCTGCGCGGGTTGCTGGCCGGGACGGCGACGATCCCGGCCGCGCCCGTTCGATGGAACTGGCGCCTCATCGCCGCCGCCGCGACCTGCCTGCTGGGTGCACTCGTCGCGATCCCGGCGGTCCGTGGGGCGGTTGCGCCCTGGCTCATGCCGGCACGGGTCACGTCCATCGCGGTCCTTCCGTTCGTCAACGGCTCGGGCGACCCGGCGCAGGAGTTCATGGCGGACGGCGTCACCGAGCTGCTGATTGGCGACCTGGCCCGGATTCCGGCGCTGCGCGTCATCTCGCGCACGTCGGCGATGACCTACAAGAAGTCGCCAAAGGCGCTTCGCGAGATCGCCGCGGATCTCGGCGTCACCACCGTGCTCGAAGGCTCCGTCACACGCGTCGGCACACGTGTCGCGGTCACGGCGGATTTGATCAACGCGTCCACCGACGCCCACGTGTGGAGCGACCGCTTCGAGCGGGATCTGCACGACGTCCTGTCGCTGCAGAAGGAGATCGCCGAGCAGGTGGCGCGCAGAGCCGCGGCGAACCTCTCATCGGAAGACCTCCAGCGGCTCCAGAACCGGCGGCAGATCGATCCGGAGGCGTTCGAGTCGTACGTCCGCGGCCGCTACGCCTGGAACAAGCGAGGCGAAGCAGACCTGATACGAGCCGTCGATGAGTTCAACCACGCCAAGGACGTCGACCCCACCTACGCGGCGGCCTTTGCCGGTCTCGCGGACGCCTATTCCCAGATGGGCTATCTCGGCACGCTCCCGTACCGGGAGGCGTTCGTGAAAGCCACGGCCGCGGCGAAACAGGCGCTCGCGCTCGACCCGGACCGGGCCGAGCCGCACGCCTCGCTCGGGTACATTCACCTGTACTACGACTGGGACTTCGCGAACGCCGAGCGTGAGTTCAAACAGGCCATCGCGCTCGATCCCAACACGGTGACGGCGCCGCACTACTACAGCATCCTGCTGACGGCGACGCTGCGTCCCGAGGAGGCCCGCCGGCAGATCGAGGCCGCGCATACTCTCGATCCGTTTTCGCCGCTGGTGTCCACCGACATGGGCTTCGAGCGGTACTACGAACGGCGCTACCCGGACGCCGCCGCGTCGCTGCAGGACGCGATCAAGACGTATCCCGGAAATCCGCTTCCCCATTTCTGGCTCGCCCGCACGTATCAGGCGCAGGGGCGCTTCGACGAGGCGCTCGCCGAATTTCAGCGCGGAGGACCGGCGATTACGGCCTTGCCGTCGCTGTTTGCCGGGCTCGGCCACCTCTACGCAATCTCCGGACGCCGCGCCGAGGCGCTGAAGGTCCTCGAGACGATGCACGCAATGTCCAGCCAGCGCTTCGTTACCGCCTACGCGCCCGCGCTGGTGCACGTCGGACTTGGCGACAGGAACCAGGCGCTCCAAGAGCTGCAGCGCGCGTATGACGAGCGCGCCGCCTGGATGGTCTGGCTGCTGAAAGACCCCAGGTGGGATCCGATGCGTGGCGACGCGCGCTTCGAGGCGATCGTCGACCGCGTGGGCTTTCCGCGCGAGGCCCGCGCTCGTGCGCGGTAGCCGGCTGCCGTCAAGTCTCGTGAGCATGACGTTCGGCCCGTTCGAGTTCCGCCCCGATACGCGACAGCTGCTGCGCGGACACGAACCCGTGCCGCTGTCGCCGAAAGCCTTCGCGCTGCTGGAGCTCCTGCTGGGGCGCGCCCCGGCAGCGGTCGCCAAGGACGAGATCTTCCGCCTCGTCTGGAAGGGGGCCGCCGTCTCGGACGCCAGCCTGACCAACGTGATCGCCGAGATCCGGGCGGCCCTGGAGGATCGGGCGCAGAAGCCGCGCTTCGTCCGCACGGTTCATGGATTCGGCTACGCCTTCTGCGGCGAGATCGTCAACGCCGCGCGCCGCGCCGTCGCGGCCGGCGCGCTGTGGCGGCTGATCGTCGCCGGGCTGCCGTTCACCCTGCTGCCAGGCGAGAACGTGATCGGCCGCGACCCGGACGCGACGGTGCGCATCGACCACTCGCTCGTCTCGAGGCGCCACGCGCGCGTATCGGTCGAGGGCGACCGGGCACTGCTCGAGGATCTCGAGAGCCGCAACGGGACGTTCCTGAATGGGCGCCGCGTGGAATCGCCAACGCCGCTTCACGACGGGGACGTGCTCGGCCTCGGGAATCTCGCACTGATCGTCGAACGTCGGCCTCTCGTGGCCTCGACCGAGACGAACCTCGGCTGACCGCGGTGTGATGCGCACGGTCAGCCGACGCCCGACTACTGCTGGTGATGCACCGATGCCGGCGCGGGTCCGACGACGTAGCCGGCAAACTTTCCGTTCGTCCGGCCGGTGAAATCGACGCCGCCGACCAGGTGCTGCCGCAGCGTCCGGCCGACGCGTCCGAGCCTGACGGTGTCGTCTCCCAGGGTGAAACGCGTCGCCTCACTGATCGTGTGCCACCAGGTCACGAAGAACAGGTTCGTCCGCGGCGGCGCGTTGGGATCCGGACTGGCGACGCCATCGAGAATCACCTGGTGGCGCCATCGCGTCACGAGGACGGGCGTGCCGTGGCGGAAGGAGTCGGGGTTGGGGGTCGTGAAGTCGCCGCCCGGTACCGCGTTCAGGTAGATCGTGGTGGTCCCTTCACGAATGACGATCCGCAGGCTGCCGTGAATCGTGACCTTCTCGGTGACCGAATCGTTGTAGAACGTCAACAGCGCCGATGCTTCGTTCTGGGGAACGCCGGGCAGATAGATTTGCGTGTCGCTCAGACCGTCGACGTGGCTGACGTATCCGTATTGAATCGAGGTGGCCGGCAGTCCCGGCCCCGCGGGCGCGAAGTTCTGCACCTGTCCCACGAACTCGTACACCAGCTTCTCGCGTCCGCCGGATTCCATGCGCGAGTCCTGCGCAAATGCACGGACCGGCGTGCCTGCCAGCAGGACCGCTGCGACAACGCTGGCGATGAACCCCATCTCCTTCGACCTCATGGCTGCCTCCTCGAATCGCTCGATCGTCGGGGGCCGGCGCGATCGCCGCGCCGGCCTCCCTTCCTCAGCTGCCGCATCGTCGCCCGGGACGTTCACGAAAGTCGTCGGAGCGGCGAAAGGGTTTTCACAGCTTTTCGACACGACTGTGCAAACGATTGGAAAAGGGTTTGGATTCGATGAGGACTTCGGCCCGGCGCCTCGACGATGCTTCGGCAGGAGTTGACTCGTCATCCGGCAACCGCATAATGCGAACCTTGATGCGCGTCTCGTCGCTGCTGCTCCTTGCGTGTCTCGTCTCGCACGACACGGCGTACGCCCAGGCGCTGACCGGCGCTCTCGTGGGAACCGTCAAGGATGAACAGGGCGGCGTCCTGGCCGGCGCCGTCGTCCGGGTTTCGTCAGCGTCGCTCATCGGGAGATCGCTGACGACCACCTCGAACGACGTCGGCCGGCTGCGGTTTCCGGTCCTGACGCCGGGGACGTATGCGATCGAGATCGAGCTGGCCGGATTCGCTTCCTATCACGAGGACGGTCTCACTATCGGTGCCGGGAGCACCATCGAACGCACGGTGATTCTCAAGCTTGCCGGCGTGGCCGGTTCCGTCGTGGTCGAAGGAGCCGGGTCGCGTATCGAGGCACGGAGCAGCGGCTTCGAGACCCGCATCGGCGCCGATTACCTCCAGGCCATCCCGACGCGACGGTTCAGCATGTTCGATGCAATCCGCGCGGCGCCAGGGGTCTCGCCAACGTCGCCGTCGAGCGGCACCGTCAACACCGTGTCGGCGTTCGGATCCGGAGGAAACGAAAACCTCTTTCTCATCGACGGCACCAACTTCACGTGTCCGTGCGCCGGCGTTTCCCGCGCGGAACCAAGCGTCGACGTCATTCAGGAAATGCAGGTCCAGTCGGTGGGCGTGTCTGCCGAGTACGGCAACATCCAGGGGACCGTGTTCAACGTGGTGACCAAGCAGGGTGGCGCTACGTTCCGTTACGACGCGTCGTACTACGGGCAGCCGTCGAGCCTGACCAGCCGGCCGGTCGTCCGCCCGCCCACGGGCAGCGCATCGGCAACGGGGTACCAGCGAATCAAGTACCGCGACGTCACGACGGATCTCGGCGGCCCTGTCGTGCGCGAGCGCCTGTGGTTCTTCACCGGATACCAGTACCTGCGCGACTACGACAGCCAGCCCGGCACGAATCCCGAGGCGCCGCGGACCTACCAGCAGGACAAGATTTTCGGCAAGCTCACGTGGAGATTGAAGCCAGGGCTGAACCTGATGCAGAGCGCGCATCGCGAGTCCTGGGTCAATCCCGATCGGCCGACCTTCGTCACACCGTTCGAGGCGACCACCCGTCCCGAGGCGACGGTGCGGGCCATCACCTTCGGCGATCTCACGCAGACACTGTCGCCGAATACCGTATGGACGGCGCGCGTCGGACGCTTTGTCTACGACCGCTTCGACGCGCCGAGTACCGGCGACATGACGACGCCGAGTCATTTCGATCGGGCGACTGGTGTCACGACCGCGGCTCCGCCCACGTTCGGCGGGTTGACGCTCATCCGTACGACGGTCAAGGCGACGCTGAGCCACTTCCGGCCGGCGTGGCTCGGCGCCGACCACGAATGGAGGATCGGCACGCAAGTCGAGCGCGGCGAGCACTACGGACCGACGATCATCCCGGGGGGCGTCCGCTACATCGACAACGCCGGCGAGCCGTTTCAAAGCGTGTCGGCCGCTCCATACAACGCGGGCGGCCTGTTCATCACGGCGGCGGCGTTCGCGAGCGACGCGCTCACGATTGGCCCCAGGGTCACGATCAACGCCGGTGTCCGGTTCGATCACAGCCAGGCCATCAGCCAGGACCTTGCTGCCGTGGACGAGGCAGGTCACGAAACGAGCGCGATGGTGCGGGGGCTCGGCACGCTGTACACCTGGAACGTCGTGTCGCCGCGGCTGGGCGTAACGGCCAGGCTGACCGACGACGGCCGGACGGTGCTGCGCGCGAGCTACGGGCGGTTCAACCAGGGCGTGTTGACCGGCGAGATCAGCCCGGTTCATCCCGCCGTGAGCCCGGTGACCATCGCGGCGTTCGATCGCGAGACAGGCGGCTACACGAGCCTCGTCTCGGTGGTCGACCCGAAGGTCAATCTGCTGATCGACCCCTCGACCGCAACGCCGAAGACCGATGAATACTCGGCAGGCGTGGACCGCGAGCTGAACGCGCGCTGGTCCGCGGCGGTGGCCTACATCCACAAGAGCGGAAGCGACTTCATTGCGTGGACCGACATCGGCGGACAATACGGGCGCGAGACGCGCACGCTCCCGGACGGCCGCAGCCTGCCCGTGTTCGTGCTCGCCAGTCCGACATCCAGCCGGCGGTTCCTGCTGACCAATCCCAGCGACTACTCGTTGACCTACAACGGGATCGTGCTGGCGCTGGAGAAGCGGCGGTCCAGCAACTGGCAGGCGAAGGGCTCGTACACGTTCTCGCGGGCGACCGGCCTGCAGGCCTCGAGCGGCGCGAGCGCGTCGGACCCCCAGGTGAGCACCGTCGCGCCGGCGTTTCCGACCGCGACGTTCGGGCGCGATCCGAACAACCTCACCAACGCGAACGGCCGCCTGCCCAACGACCGTCCTCACATGTTCAAGCTGATGGGGACCGTCGACGTGGCGCATACGCGCGGCCTCAGCCTGAGCGGCAACCTGCAGTATTTCACGGGCAAGCCGTGGGCGGCGACCGCGCAGGTGCTGCTGCCGCAGGGCGACCAGCGCATTCTGCTCGAGCCGCGCGGATCGCGCCGGCTGTCATCGCAGACCCTGCTCGATCTCCGGGCCTCGTACGCGTTGCCGGTGCGCCGGCTCGGACGCATCGACGTCATCGTCGATGTGCTCAATGCGCTCAACGACACCGCCGAGGAGGCGCTGGCAACGGACAACTTCTACAGCCCCAACTTCGGCCTGGGGACCGTGTTCGTCGATCCGCGGCGAGCGATGCTTGGTATCAGGCTTAACCTGGGCCGCTAATCTGTGCGCTCGGATCGAGGCGGAGGGGCGACGAATATCTATCGATTTGCACCTGTCGGAAGCCTTGTGCCGATTCTGCACAGCACCACGTCGCGGACCCCTCTAGCATCCGTGGGATGCGCACGGGCCTGACGATCCTGTTCCTCTCCCTTGGCATGGTCTCGGACGCGGTGGCGCAGGAGACGCCACCGGCGGTGGCCATCTATCCCGTCCTCGTGCAGGCGCCGGTTTACGGCGCCAAGGTGGATATTCCATCGATCCCCGGCGGCGGGGGCGAGGGAACCACCGGCACCACCGATTGGGGCTTCAACTCCGCCTACATGGGCGGGATGGAGCTGAACAGCCGCCATGCATTCGGCGAAGTCGACGTGCTCTGGACCAAGCCGTCCGCCTCGCACGACGCGACGCCACGGATCGACGTCGCGAGCGAGATCTGGGCCATCACGCTGAAGGGCGGCTATCGCGTCTACAAAGGACTCGGCGTCACCGGCGGCGCGCGCTACCTCTCGCTGGATCTCGACTCGACGCTGGATTTTCCGACGTCGGGCGTGACGCTCCAGGGTTCGTCGACGCGGTCGCGCTGGCTGCCATTCGTCGGCGGCGACTGGCGCGGTCTCGTCGCGCGGAAGTGGACGCTCGGTCTGTCGGCTGACGTCGGCATCAACCGCGGCGACGACTCGAGCACGCGGCTGCGCGCCCGCGCGGACTGGCAGGCCGTCCCACACCTCTCCATCCGCCTCGGCTACCAGATGCTCCATCTCGCGCTCGGCGCCGATGCCACGATCGGCGGCGTGACGCGCCACTGGAACACGACGCAGACCATGCACGGCCCCGAGTTCGGGCTGGGTATCGTGTTCTGATTCGCGCGGAGCCGGACACGTGGCTACCGCGCCGCGAGGTCGAGCGGCGCGCGAGCGCGTACTGTCGTCCCGCGTCCAGGCCCCGAGTCGATGGAGAGCTCTCCGTCGACGAGCTTCATGCGCTCGGTCATGCTCGTCACCCCGAGTCCACGCGTGGCCGTCGCCGCGTGGTCGAAGCCGACGCCGGCATCGACAACGGTGAGTTCGACCTCGCGCGCGTCACCACGAAGCGAGACCTGGAGCTGTCGAGAGCCACTGTGCTTGATCGCGTTCTGCAGCGCCTCCTGCAGGACGCGAAACAGGGACAACGAAAGGTCTGGCCGCAGGCGCTCGACGACGGTCTCGGCGTGGAAGTCGATCGTGATGTCGTGCAGATCGGACACCTCCGCGCACAGGCTGGAAGCGGCCCGCGTGAGCCCCAGGAGATCCAGCTTCCACGAGTGCAGCCGATGTGAGAGCGCCTGCATGTCCCGGATGAGATCGCCGATTTGCCGGCTCGCGGTGGCGATCTCTTCTGCGGGCGGCGCGGCCGCGCGACCGTGGTTCATCCGATCCAGGCACATCGACACGAGGACCAGCCGCGGCGTGATGTCGTCGTGCAGCTCCCGCGCCAGCCGCGTGCGCTCTTCTTCCTGCGCTTCGATCAAACGCCGGTTCATCATCGACACGGCTTCCTCGGCGAGTTTGCGGTCGGTGACGTCGAACCCCGAGCCGATGTAGCCGGCAAACGTGCCGTCGGCGTGGAATCGTGGAACCCCCTGATCGACGATCCAGCGGTACGCCGCGTCACGGCGCCGGAGCCGGTATTCCAGCGCGAATGGCAGCCGCCGATCGAACGCCGCGGTATAGACCTCCGCCGAGCGGCCCGCATCTTCCGGGTGGATGGCGTCCGCCCAGGCGCTCACCGTTTCGCTCTCTCCGGCGCGGCCGACGAATTCGTTCCAGGCGGGATTGAGGTACGTCCAGCGGCCGTCCGCGTCGGACATCCAGAGCATCACTGGAATCGTGTTCACGACCAGGCGGAAGCGCCCCTCGCTCTCGCGGAGCGCCGCCTGCGATTGCTCGAGCTGGATCGCGATGCGGGCAATCTGGCCCGCGGCCTCAATCAGCTGGAGATCGGCCGCCTCCGGCACGCGCGGCTCCGCATAGTACATGGCGAACGTGCCCAGGACGCTGCCCGCACTCGTGATCAGCGGCTGCGACCAGGAGGCGCGGAGACCATGGCGGACCGCGAGCTCGCGGTACTCCTCGGGCCACCTGGGATCGGTGGTCACGTCAGCGATGATGACGCGCTCCTTGAGGAACGCCGCGGTTCCGCAGGCGCCGCGGTCAGGGCCGATCGTCCAGGGATTGATGGCCGGTTTGAGCGCTGCGGGAAACGCCGGACCACCGCCGGGCCACAGGCGCTTCCCGTCCGGATCCATCAGCAGGACCGTTGACACCACGCCCGGCGTCAGCAGGTCGATGGTGCGGCACAGCTCGTCCAGCACCTCCTGGAGACCGACGCCGCCGGCGATCATCCCAATCGCCCGGTTCTCCGCCGCCGACAGCGCGTTCGCGCGCACTTCAGACATAGCGCACGGCCGAATGCTCGGCGCAGACGCGGCCGAATGTGGGATCGTCGTCGCGCCAGCGAGGCTCCGGGTAGGCGCAGAGAATGTCCACGTGGTGTGTCTTGACGAGATCGTTGCCCGTCTGCTCGATGCTGACCGCCGCATCGAGATGGCCGTTCGCGCACAGCAATCCGACGCATTCGCCGCAGAGCGCGACCCGTGGACGCTCGAGGCCGGTGGCCTTCGACACCGTGTCGATCAGGCTCTGAAGGCCCTCGCGGAAACGACGCGGGTCGGGTGCGCCGTCCACCATGATTCCCTCGAGCGTCTCGGCGGCATCGAGCAGGATGCAGCGCCCGCGCTCGATGGCCGCGTCGATCTCAGTTCCTGTTTCTCTCAGCGTCCGGACGACACCATCGCGGTGGGGCCCGGTGGCCAGCACGATGGCGGCATGGCCGGCGTCGAGGCTCGCGCCCACGAAGCGGCTGAACCCGTCGATCAGCACGGAAGCATCGGAACAGAAGAGGACCTCATGACGGCCGGGATGCCGGCCTCCGAGGAGGCTGCTCACGAAGTACCGGTCCTCGAGCACCGCATCGAGCGCCGGCATCAGGTCCCCCTCGCAGCGCAACTTGTGAACGTAGCCGGTGGCGCCCAGCCGCAGGGTCTCGTGGATGATGTCGGAATCCGACTCGTGGCTGACGAAGAGGATCTTCGACACCGGCGATACGCGCGGCAGCCGCCGGGCGACCTCGAACCCGTGCAGTCCCGGCAGCTGGATGTCGAGCAGGATTACGTCGGGTTGAAGCGCCTCGGCCTTCTCGACGGCGGCATGGCCGTCAGACGCCTCGAAGGTCTGCGCCCCGGCGCGCCCGGCCAGCAATCCGCGGATATAGCGCCGGAACGGCTCGTGATCCTCGACAACGAGGATGCTGTGCGGCATGGCTGTCGGCCGCACTAGACCACGATCCCGTAGGCCTCGTGAAAGGCGTCGGTCATGTATTGGTAGCTGGCGTAGGCGAATCCCCTGTCCCCCCAGCGCGTGCCCCAGCTGTTGCGGATGATGAAGTGGTCGGGCGTGTAGCCGACGATGGAGACGGCGTGGCCGCCGTGGGCATGCTTGCGGTCGTAGGTCCGCAGCTGCCCGTCCTTCCCAACCGTGTTCCAGCTCGGATCGCACTTCAGGCGCGTCAGGATCGGCCCGTGGAACGCCAGCCATTCCTTGAAGCGATCCAGCTTCCCCGCCTGCGTGTTGCAGAGATTGAAATAGGCCCTCACCTTCAGGCGCCCGGCCACCTCCAGGAAGTTGCTCTCCTTCAACCTCACCAGGCGGCCGTCGAACGGCAGGACGGAGGTCTTCAGCGCGCCGTACTTCGTGACGATCTTCAGCGCCGCCTTGGCACTCGTGCCGGCGTCGTCGATGAAGGTGGTCGGGTAGGCGCACACCTTGTCCATTTCCTTGGCCGCCATCCAGATGTAGCGGACCGAGATGTGCTCGTGCTTGCGGATCTTTCCAGCCTTGACGAAGTGGTAGCGCAGCAGCGAATCGGCGAAGGCCCAGCCGACGCACGATCCGCTCATTCCCTGGTTGCCGATGTTCCACCAGTCCTCGCGAAGATCGACGGCGGCCGGGAGCTTCTTCTTCTTCGCGCTCAGGCCGAGCGCCTTGGCCTTCCGCAGCGTCCAGTCCTCGTGCCGGGAGTGAGACTCGACGCAGTTGAAGACACGTCTTGCAGACATACGGCTGGCGCCTACTTCGCCCCGCCCTTCTTCTTCTTCGCGGCCTTCTTGGGCTTGGGCGGGGCGGCGCGATCGACGTTCGGATTGGGCATCGGTTGCTCCTCTAAAGTGTGCGGCCGTGTCAACGGGTTGGGGCGGTCGAACCGTAGTGAGGGTCCGCACGAAGCGCAGTCAACTGCGGATTGCGCGCAATCGCGGCGGCAGGATAGCCACCAGCTCTGCTTTTGGCAAGCCACCGCAGCGCCTCGTCGCGGTGACGCAGCAGCTCGTAGCCGACGGCGACCTGGTAGAGCACCTCGGGGACGTCCGGCGCGAGCGCCGCCGCCTGCGAGAGAAACTTGATCCCCTCCTTCTCATTCCCCAGCGCCGCGTAGTACCCGCCGACGTCCGCCAGCAGATATTCGTCCCGCGGCGTTTCCCTGAGAAGGTCGGTGGCGAGGGCGATCGCCTTGAGATACGTCTCCCTCACCTTCGCCGCGTCGGCGCGCTGGTTGGCGTAGACCCCCGCGAGCAGCCCCCACGCGCGGTATTGCGCGGGACGCATCTCGATCGATCGCGTCAGCGCCTGCTCCGCCTCCGGGTATTTCCCGGCTTCGGCCAGGACCATGCCGAGGTTCCTGACGCGGAGGAACGTCGGTTCGAGGTCGATCGCCTTCTGTAACGAGGCCGCCGCGGCGTCGAGCCGGTCCAGCCCGCGGTACACCAGCCCGAGATTGTTGTGCGCGCGAGGATTGTCGGGCACGAGCTCCACCGCACGGCGGAACTGCTCCTCCGCCTGTGCCCACTTGCCCCCGTCCAGGTAATGCACCCCCAGCTGCATGTTCAGGTACCAGTCGTCGGGCGCCAGGCTGACGGCCTTCTGCAGCGTCGCTTCCACCAGCTCGGTGCGCCCCTGCCGGTTCTGCAGCTCCGCGAGCGCGCCGTATGCGGCGGCGTTGAACTTGTCGAGCCGCAGCGCGTTGTCGATCTCGTGGCTCGCCAGGTCGTTCTCGCCGGTGAAGGCGTAGAGGAACCCGAGCGTCACGTGCGCCGACGCGAGGTCCGGCGCCACGGCGAGGGCGCGCAGCGACGAGTCGCGCGCCGGCGCGATGTACTTGGTCTCGCGCTGCTGCGCGAACTGCAGGAAGTTGGCGCGCCCCAGGTCCGCCAGCGCCGGAGCGAATTGCCCATCCTGCGCCACGATTTTCTCGAGCAGCGGAATCGCCGTCTCGAGCGCCTGCGGCCGGTAGTAGTGCGTCAGCAGCTCGTGCGCGCGCAGATAGTCTTCCTGCTGGCCGGCCGCGGGAAGCGATGCGCCGGCGCGCGAAACAGCAGCGCCTCCCTGCAGCGTCAGCCACACCACCGCCGTCGTGACGAGGGCGACGGCCCCGAGGATCCAGGCGCGCCGCGCGACGCGCCGCGGCGCCGGCTCGATCGCCGTTGCCGCTCCCGCGCCGATCGCCTCCGACAGCGCGGCGATCATCTGCCCGGTGCTGGCGAAACGCTTCTCCGGCGCCGTGCTGATCGCCGTCTCGACGACGCGGGCGAACGCCTCGAGGAGGTCGGGCCGGACGTCGAGCAGCGTCCGGCGCCGGCCGGCCGAATGCGCGAGCTGCAGCTGCGCGACATCCGATCCCTCCACGGGGTATTGCGTCGTCAGCAGGTAGAACAGCGTGACGCCAATGGCGTAGATGTCGCTCGCGCTCGTCGCCCGGTGCCCCTGCAGAAGCTCGGGAGCCATGTAGGCCGGCGTGCCGCTGCTGTCCAGCTCGGCGCCGTGACGATAGGTGAGCCCGAAATCCATCAGGAGGATCCGCCCGCCCTCTTCGCGCATCACGTTGCCGGCCTTGATGTCGCGGTGCAGCAGCCCCGCGGCGTGGACGGCCCCGGCGGCGCGGCAGATGTCGATGCCGATCGCCGCGGCTTCGCGCGGGCCCATCGCCCCGTGCGCGGTGACCACTTCGGCCAGCGTCCGGCCCTGCACGAAGTCGGTCCAGAACCCGACGCGGCCGTCGTGCCGGTCCACGCCGTAGACGGGGACGACGTTCGGGTGGCGGACGCGCGCGATCGCTCTGGCCTCGCGGAGCAGCGCGGCGGGCTGATCGTCTCGATCGAGGCGCCCCGGCAGCAGCAGCTTCAGCGCGACGTGGCGCTGGAGCGCCGGGTCGAACGCCCGGTAGACCTCGCCGAACGAGCCACGCCCCACCAGTTGCAGGCCCTCGAACGGCCCCCACCGGTCCAGCGCATCGGGCGCCGGGGTGTCGTCCGACAGTCGCGTCTCGACTTCCGGGTTATTCAAATAAATGCTCGTGCGGCGATTATGGCCTATATTGATTTCAGCGCCGCCATGGCGCTGGAGGTCTTCATGACTCGAACATTCCGACTCGTCATCCTGCTGGGACTCTTCGCGTTGGCCGGACTTGGCTTCCCGTCAGCCGCCGGCGCCCAGCGGCGCGGCGGCGGAGGCGGCGGAGCGGTTGCGCGCGGCGGTACCGCCGTGCACAGCGGCGGGGCCGTGGTCCGGGGAGGCGGCGCCGTGCACGGCGGCGGCAACGTTGCGGTCCCGAGGACGCATCCTCCCTACTCGTATTACCGGCCCTACTCCTATTACCGGCCGTACTACTATCACCCCAGCTACTACTACCCGTACTATTCGCCCTGGTCCTTCAGTCTGAGCTTCGGATTCGGCTGGTACGGAGGCGGCTACTACGCCTATCCCTACGGCTACCCGTACGCGTATCCGCCGTATCCGTATTCGTACCCGCCACCGTATCAGTCACAGCCGCAGTACCCGCCGCCGGCGTCGAACAACGGGTACAACGACATGGTCTCGACGCCTGCGCCCAACGGCTACCAGGCGGAGCGATCCACCGCCCCGCGGGTCGTCGACCAGGGAGAGTTCGGCACGCTGTCACTCCGCGTGATGCCGTCCGACGCCACGATCGTGATCGACCAGCAGGCCTGGGACCGTCCGACGGGTGACGAGCGCTTCTCGATCGAACTGAGCGAGGGCCCGCATCAGGTCGAAGTCCGCAAGGCCGGCTTCACATCGTACGTGCGCACGATCGACGTGCCGCGTGGACGCCCGCTCGTGTGGAACGTGGCGTTGACGCCGTTACAGACGGGGGCGCGGCAGGCGGCGCGGACCGTGCCGCTTCGCTAGCGCGCGCCTGGGAGGAACCTTGCGCTACACGCGTCGCGAGATCGGAAAACTGATGATCGCCGTCCCCGCAGCGGGGCTGCTGCCGCTGGAGCTCCGCGCCTTCGGCGCGAAGCCGGACTCGAAGTGGGCCGGCGTGCAGGTCGGGATGAACGTCCCCTACAACTTCGGCACGCGGACGATGCCGGTCGACGAGGTGATCGCGAAGACCGCGCAGCTGGGCGTCAGCGCGGTCGAGCTGCGATCGCAGCCGATCGAGCTCCTGATGGGCGCACCGATGACGGTGCTCGAGCCCGGACGCGGCGCCGACGTGCAGAAGAAAGCCGCCGAGGACCTGCGCGCGTGGCGCCTGAAGACGAAGCCGGAGGGGGCGTCAGCGGCGAAGAAGAAGTTCGACGAGGCGGGCATCAAGATCGACGTCGTCAAGTTCGACAACATCTACAACTTCACCGACCCGGAGATGGACTATGCCTTCGCGCTGGCGAAGGCGGCCGGGGCGCGCGCGATTTCGTGCGAGCTGGAGTCCGAGGGGGTCAAGCGGGTCGGGCAGTTCGCCGACAAGCATCGGCTCACCGTCGGCTATCACGGCCACACCAAGACGCCGGAGTCGATGTTCGAGGAGGCCTTCGCCGCGGCGAAGTACAACGGCGCCAACCTCGACATCGGGCACTGGGTCGCCGGCAATCTCGGCAACCCGGTCGACTTCATCCGCAAGCACCACGATCGGATCACGCACATCCACGTGAAGGATCGGAAGAAGGGGGCCAACGGCGTCGACGGCGTGAACGTCCCGTTCGGGCAGGGAGACACGCCGATCGTCGAGTGCCTGCAGCTGATCCGCGACAACAAGTGGCCGATCGACGCGGTCATCGAGTTCGAGTACCCGGTCCCCGCCGGATCCGATCGGATGGCCGAGATCGCGAAGACGGTCGACTACTGCCGCAAGGCGCTGGGCGCGTAGCGGATGCCGAGCTGATCGAACAGGAACGAGAACACGTCGGCGCTCTGCTCGATCCCTTCGTTGAGCGCCGTGCCGATGCCGTGGCCCGCGGTCGACGAGGTGCGCAGCAGGATGGGATGGCTCGAGGCGTTGGCCGCCTGCAGCCGCGCCGTCATCTTGCGCGACTGCATCGGGTTGACGCGGTGATCGTTGTCCCCGGTCAGGAACAGGATCGCCGGGTAGCGCGTGCCGTCCTTGACGTGGTGGTAGGGCGAGTAGGCGCGCAACGAGCGGAACTGATCCGCGTCCTTCACCGAGCCGAACTCCGTCGTGTTGAACGTGCCGTTGGGATCGAGCTCCACGCGCAGCATGTCGTAGATGCCGACGAACGACACCACCGCGCGGAACAGATCCGGCCGCTGCGTGAAGGCCGCCCCCATCAGCAGGCCGCCGTTGCTGCCGCCGAGGATCGCCAGGTGCGCGGGCGTCGTGTACTTGCGATCGATCAGGTGCTGCGCGCAGGCGAGGAAGTCGTCGAAGACGTTCTGCTTGCGCGTCAGGTTCCCCGCCTTGTGCCACTCTTCCCCATACTCGCCGCCGCCGCGCAGGTTGGCGATCGCGTAGACGCCGCCCTGGTCCAGCCAGACGCGGCCGAAGTCGCCGACGAAGTTCGGCGTCAGGCTGATGCCGTAGCCGCCGTAGGCCTCGAGCAGCACGGGGTTCGTCCCATCGAGCTTCGTCCCCTTGCGGCGGATGATGTTGAGCGGCACCTTGGTCCCGTCCTTCGACGTGGCGAACTCCCGCACGACCTCGGCGTCGGCGAAGGCGATCGGCGACGTCTCGGACAGCGGCGTCCGCCTGGCCGCGCCGCCGGCGATCTCGTACCAGCCGGACGGCTCGAGGTAACTCGACGCGTGAAACAGCACCTCGTCGTCCTGCAGTCGCAGCACGCCGTCGACGGATGGCGCTCCCGCGGCCGGCGGCAGATCCGGCAGCGGCTTCCCCTGCCGATCGAAGACGCGCACGCGTGAAGGGCCGCCGACGAGATCGACGACATACAGACGGCTCGCGGTCGGCACCAGGGCGGCGATCGACGCGCGGTTGCGCTCGTCATCACCGGTCCCGGGCGTCTGCCGGATGACGACCTGCGCCTGATCGAGACGCGGGGACGCGAGCGGCAGCCGCAGCACCGTGCCGCGCGGCGCGTTCTTGTGCGAGAGCAGGTACAGCGATTGATCCGGGCCGAACTTCACGCTGACCACGGCGTCGGTGAAGCGGGTGATCTGCGTCCAGTGTCCGTCGGGATCCATCAGGTAGTGCGCGAATTCCCCGCCGTCGCCGTTGGCCACCGACGCCAGCAGGTACTTGCCGTCATCGCTCGTCGCCAGCTGGATCTCGGCGATGCGCGGAAAGTCCTTGCCGATGACGTAGGTGTCGGCGGCTGTATCGGTGCCGAGCTTGTGGAAGTAGACCTGTTGATAGAAGTTGGCGTCTTCCGGCGGGCGCTCGTTCCCCTGCGGATAGCGCGTGTAGTAGAAGCCGGTGCCGTCGCGGTTCCAGGCGATGCTGCCGCCGGCGGTCGCGAAGTTCACGCGCGGCACGCGGTCGCCGAGCTCCTTGCCGGTCGCGCTGTCGAAGACGCGGCCGGTGCTGTCTTCCGATCCGTTTTCCGTCAGCGCGGCGGCGACCAGCTTGCCGTCGAGCGACGGGACGTAGAACTGGATCGAGATCGAGCCCTTGTCGCTGCCGGCGTTGGGATCGACGATGACGCGCGCGGATGACGCGGCGTCGGGCGACGACATCGCGACCAGGTAGGGCTGCTGCTTCGCCGGATCGAACTTCATCGCGAAGAGCGTGCCGGCCCGGTACTGCAGCGCGAAGTATGCCGCCGACGCGCCGATCAGCTGTTCGAGGCGGCGCTTGATCGCCGGCCGCGACGGCAGCGCGTCGAGGTAGTCGCGCGTGCGCGTGTTCTCGGCGCCGCTCCACGTCTTCACCGCGGGATCGTCCCAGTTCTCCAGCCACCGGTAGTCGTCGACGACCTTGATGCCGTGATAGCTGTCGGTGACCGGGCGCTTCTCGGCCGGCGGCGCTTTCTTCACCGCGGGCGCCTGTCCGGCGGGGCCGGCGATCGCCATCACGCACAGCGCGGCGGCGATCGCCGCGAGCTTCTTCAACGACGAACTGGCCGAGCGCACCGTGTCATTCATGTCTGGCTCCTGGCGCACGATGGGTTGTGAGGCACGCGGTCGGGCCGGCTCACGTGGGCGAGACGAGCGTGGCGAGCTTGAGGACGGTGTTCCAGTTGCGCGCGGTGCCGCCGGGCAGCCGCCTGGCGACGAGCGGCGTCGCCTTCGAGGTCCCCATGCCGTCGGGAAACACCGTATATAAATGACGGCCGTCGGCGGTCAGCACCTCGCGGCCGGTGATTTCCCCCTGCACCATCTTCACCTTCGCCTTGTCGAGCGGCGTCTTGAAACAGGTGACGTGCATGTGTCCCGGATCGCGCCTGGCTTCGGCCGCGTAGGGATTGGCCTTGACCATCGCCTGCCATTCGTCGGCGGTGCGCACGTGAATGTCGCAGGTCACGCCGAGCCCCTTCGCCAGCTCGCGCTCCAGCTGCGCCTCCAGCTTCGCCGTCGGCTGCGTGCGGGCGCGAAAGACGACGTTGCCGCTCTGCAGGACGGTCTTGACGTCCTGGAAGCCGAGCCTGGTCAGCAGCGCCCGCAGGTCCGCCATCGCGACCATGTTGTTGCCGCCGACGTTGATGCCACGGAGGAGCGCGACGTAGGTCGTCATCTCGGCCGCTTGCCTTTCTCTGACGCGTCGATCAGGATCTTCAGCCGCGCCAGCCGCGTCTCTTCCTTCTTCGCGCTGATGATCCACCAGCTGAGCCTCTTGCGCTGGTAGGGCGCCTGCGCCTCGAAGAACGCCCAGGCCTTCTTGTTCTTCTTCAGCAGGCCGGCATACGGCTCTTCGAGGCGATCGCGGCGTTGCTCGTACGCGTAGATGCCCGACTTGTTCTCGAGCCGCGCAGCGTAGGCCTCGAGGCCCGCGGGCAAGACGCGCTTGTTCTCGATCAGCGCCGTGATGCGCCGCATGTTGACGGCGCTCCAGATGCTGCTCCTGCGCCGCGGGGTGAAGCGGATCGTGTAGCGGTCGGCATCGACGTTCTTGCGGATGCCGTCGATCCAGCCGACGCACAGCGCTTCGTCCACCGACTCCGGCCACGTGAGGCTGGGCTTCCCGGTCGCCTTCTTGTGGAAGCCGACCCACAGCTCGTCGGCCTTGCGGTGGTTCGCCTTGAACCATCGGCGCAGCGCGGCCGGAGAGGTGAAGTAGGTGACGTTGCGCGGCTCGAGCATTTGCCGTCGCTAAAAGATACACGGTATTCTCGACGCCTGGGAGGTGCCGCCATGCTGCGCAATGCCCTTCGTGCCCGCCCGCTGCCCGATCACGCCGAATGGGCGCACCTGCGCTACTCGTTCTGCGGGAAGGACGCCAACCACGTCCGGTTTCTCGCCGCCGGTGTCGCCGGTGGCAAGATCTGCGACGCGTGCTGCTGGAAGGCGTTGCTGATCTTTCTACCCGCGTACCTGAAGCGCCGGCCCGCCTGACGGAGGTGCCTGGCACCGAGGGTGCCTGGCACCGACGGTGCCAGCCACCCTCAGAGCGTCGCGAGGCGGCGCTCCAGGAACCGGCGCTGTGGTTCCTGCTTCGTCAGCGCCAGGGCGCGCTCGTACGCGGCGCGCGCCTCGGCGGTGCGGCCGAGGCGCCGCGCCAGTTCCGCGCGCGCGGAATGCGCCAGCGCATAGTCGGCGAGATCGCCTCGCGCCAGGATCGCGTCGATCTGCGCCAGCCCCGCCGCCGGGCCGTCGCGCATCGCCACGGCGGCGGCGCGGTTCAACTCCACCACCGGCGACGAATCGGCACGCATGAGGACGTCATACAACCCGACGATCTGCCGCCAGTCGGTGTCGGCGGCGGTCGGCGCTTCGGCATGGACGGCGGCGATCGCCGCCTGCAGCGTGTAGGGGCCGAAGCGGCGTGACGACAGCGCGCGCTCGACGAGCCCGCAGCCCTCGCCGATCTGCTCGCGGTTCCACAGCGACCGATCCTGATCGTCGAGCAGCACCAGGTCGCCGTCCGCCGACGTGCGCGCCGCGCGGCGTGACTCGTGCAGCAGCATCAGCGCGAGCAGCCCCATCCCCTCCGGCTCCGGCAGCAGCTCCACGAGGAGGCGGCCGAGACGGATCGCTTCACCCGACAGGTCCGTCCTGATCAGCGTCGCGCCCGACGAGGCCGCGTATCCCTCGTTGAAGACGAGATAGATGACGTGCAGCGCCGCGTCGAGCCGCTCGGGCAGCTCGGTGCGCGACGGTACCTGGTAGGGGATCTTCGCCACGCGGATCTTGGTCTTGGCGCGGACGATGCGCTGCGCGATCGTGGACGGCGTGGTCAGGAACGCGCGCGCGATCTCCTCCGTCGTCAGGCCGCAGACCTCGCGCAGCGTCAGCGCGATCTGCGCGTCGGGCGGCAGCGCCGGGTGGCAGCAGGTGAAGATGAGCCGCAGCCGATCGTCCTCGACTGCCTCGAGATCGACCGCGCGATCCTCGGCCTCCCGCGCCTCGGCGTCGAGCCGCTCGGCGAGCTCTCCCACCGACGCGTCGAAGCGGGCGCGGCGCCGGGCGCGATCGATCGCCTTGAACCGCCCGGTCGAGATCAGCCACGCCCGCGGATTCGCCGGAACGCCTTCCCGCGGCCACTGTTCCACCGCGGCCGCGAACGCGTCGTGCAGCGCCTCCTCGGCGAGATCGAAATCGCCAAGGAGGCGAATCAGCGTCGCAAGCACCCGCCGCGAATCAGACCGATAGACGGCCTCGATGCTGTCCAGCATGACGACGAATGGATCGCCACAGATGAACACAGACGAACACGGATCGGTCTTTTTCTTCTTATCCGTGTTTATCCGTGTTTATCTGTGGCGTTTATCTGTGGCGTTTATCTGTGCGCCTCTATCTGTGGCCTCACACGGGCTGGGAGTAGTCGATGATCGGCCGCACTTCGATGCTGCCGAACCGCGCCGACGGGATCTTCGACGCCACCTGGATCGCGTCGTTCAGGTCGCGCGCTTCGATCAGGTAGTAGCCGCCCAGCTGCTCCTTCGTCTCGGCGAACGGGCCGTCCGTGGTCGAGACCTTCCCGTTGCGCATGCGGACGGTGGTGGCGGCGCTGACCGGCTGCAGGGCGTTGCCGCCCAGGTAGTGGCCGCTCTGCTTGATGCCGTTGGTGAAGGCGAAATACTCGCCCATGAATGCGTCCGACTCGCTCTTCGGCATCGATTCCAGCTTCTTTTCCTCGTCGTAGATCAGGCACAGGTACTTCATGTCAACTCCTTGTGGCGCGCCGTCATCAAGGCGGCTTTACCCGATAGTCGTCCGGGCAGGCCCCGAATCGACATGCCCGCTACTGTTTCGACACGTTGACGTAAAAAAGATCGGTGGCGACGTCGAAGGTGTCCTTGTTCAAGGACGTCTTCATCACCTTCCAGTCGGTCGTCGGCTGGATGACCTGCCAGCTGTCGGCGGTCCCGACGCGGATCGGCATGGCGAAGTCCCGCTCGTCCGCCTTCCAGCGATAGGCGACGGTCCCCTCCGACTGGTTGAACGCGAGCTCGAGTACCGGCAGATCCGTACGCCGCAAGTACTGGTTGAAGATCGGCGTCAGGTCGCGCCCGAGCTGGGCCCCCAGCTGGGCATTGAAGTAGGCGATCACGTCCTCGGTGAGGATGTTCTGGTACTTGAAGTGCTGGAAGAAGTCGTGGAGCAGCTTCCACCAGCGCTGGTCGTCGTTGACGACGCTGCGCAGCG